>JACKQG010000774.1_pt1 | contig 45491 bp, 35 predicted proteins | sample 8237621 | NCBI WGS metagenome assembly JACKQG01 (sample SAMN15677084, study PRJNA649215) | marine metagenome | biome: marine; feature: Black Sea; material: saline water; isolation source: suspended particulate matter (SPM) from the Black Sea western gyre | collected 2013-06-09/2013-06-10 | depth... | reverse complement strand
ACCATCTGGACATCTCAAACATTCAGCACCTCCGAAAATTTGACATATCTGCCATATAGTTCAACCGAGGTAAAACGTGTGATATCATCATTCAGAGAGGCGAATCGAGGGTTGAGATGTTAAAGAATGGAGACGTAAGTGCACGGCAAAACCTTTGCCCCTTCCAACATGTAATGGCGGTCCACCTCTGGGAACTCTGAGTCATGACATGCTATCAGACCGATTCACGCTTTGCGGGTGTCAAAAACAGTCAGGCCATCAAAAGGGACTGTGCTCCAGTCCGTCTCGCCGGGGAGAAGAGCTTGATGTGTCAAACCTTACGCTCTTTGTCTTTCCAATACCTGGCGCGCAGATCCCGTTTCAGGACCTTCCCATAATTGTTTTTTGGGAGTTCATCCACAAAATCCACGGACTTGGGCTTTTTGTAGCTTGCTATGTTGTTTCTGCAAAAAAGGATTAACTCTTCTTCAGTTGCGGACTGTCCCGGAAGGAGTGAGATCACGGCCTTGATTGCGTCACCCCATTTAGGATCCGGAATTCCTATCACCGCCACCTCTCTTACGGCCGGGTGCTTTATAAGGACCTCCTCAATTTCTCTGGGATAGATATTCTCGCCGCCGCTGATGATCATATCCTTGGAACGATCCATAATAAACAGGTAGCCCTTTTCATCCATATAACCCATATCACCGGTATGCAGCCACCCGTTCCTGATGGTATCTTCCGTGGCCTCGGGATTGCGCCAATACCCCTTCATAACCAGATCTGAACGGGAGACTATCTCTCCTGTTTCACCAGGGGGAAGCTCATTGTCATCAGCATCAAAAATCTTCAATTCTACATCAGTACGCTGAAGACCCGAAGAGGCAAGCCGTTTCATCTGTTCCGGGTTCCCCTCAAGCATATGATCCCTGTGTGGGAGATAGGAAAGGGTCATGGGCGACTCAGCCTGTCCGAACACCTGGACAAGGCAAGGTCCCAGTTTTACCATGGCCTGTTTAAGGTCTTCCACGAGAATGGGCGCGCCGCCGTAGTTGAGGGCAGTTAAGGACTTATGGTCGTATCTATCCACGGCATTGCTTTCCACCATTAACTTTATCATTGTAGGGGCAACGAACATATTGGTAACACGATATTCCTGAATGGTCTTAAGGACCAGTTCGGGGTCAAATGACTTACTCGCCAGGATAACGTTAGTTGCCGCTTTGCCGATATTCGGCAGGGAGTACAATCCACTGCCATGTGAGAGGGGTGCTGCGTGAAGGATCACATCATCCGGCCCGAAACCGGGACAAATATCGGCATAAAAATTCATGGTCATGGCCGTCAGGTTGCGATGGGTCAGCATGACACCCTTTGGCATGCCTGTTGTCCCGGAGGTATAAAAAAGCCATGCAAGGTCATCAGGTTTCGCATCAACGTCTTTAAATTGGTCCGACTCTGCTGAAATCAATTTTTCATAATCCAGGAGTTCATCTTCGGCATTGGCCAAGGTAATCAAGTGTCGTGCGTTTGGAATACGATCACGGATACTGACAAAGGCTTCGTTAAATTCAGGGGATAAAATTACGGCCTTTGCCTCTGAGTGATCAATGATAAAGGCAACCTCATTGGGGTGAAGCCGGAAGTTAATGGGAACACAAGCGCAGCCGGCCTTAAAACAGGCAAAAATAGACTCCAGGGTCTCGGGGTAGTTGTACTGCATTACCGCCACATTATCTCCCTGTTTGACACCTAACCTGCGCAGGGTATTGGCAAGCCTGTTTACACGGGAATTGAACTGGGCATATGTCAGCCTTTTCGGACCATGTACCAATGCAAGGTTTTCCGGAAAGGTCTTTGCGGATTTTGTCAGCAGCTGGCTCGTATTCATAGGCACCTTCTATAGCATTTCGGATTGCAGATTGCGGATTTGATCAGTCAGGCGTAAGGGATTATAGTCCACACCATTTCCTGGCAATTTCCAAATAGGCTGCACTCGCCTCTTCTATTTTTGAGATATAACAGAACTCATCTGTTTTATGTGCCATCACAGGCTCACCCGGTCCGAGGATTATGGTAGGCGGGTTACCAAAAGCCGGAGTGAGCACTGAGACGTCAGTGAAGTAAGTAACGCCGCGCGCCGCAGGCCGTTCTTCTATGAATGGTTCCATAACATCGAAAACTTCCTGTACCCATTCATCCTGTGGATCAGTTGCGATACCCTCAACATCTATGAGACGATTGAATTCCAACTCCTGACCAAGATAGGACGTCAGTTTTTCATAAACCTCTTTATTGTTTTGGCCCGGAATGGTGCGGATGTCTATACCGATCAGGGCCTGATCCGGAACCGAATTTATATTTATACCCCCCGTGATTGTTCCTATGTTGAGCGTTGGTGATCCTAACAGTGGATGGGGAATAGCTTCAAAATCGAAATCCTGCAGTTTTTTAACGGCATCGGCTGCCTTGTAAATGGCATTCTCCCCTTTCTCCGGCATAGAGCCGTGGGCTGCCACACCGGTAGCCCGTGCCTCAATCCAAAGGGCGCCTTTATGACCCACCACCGGGAAATTGGAGGTGGGCTCTCCAACAACGATTGCACCCGCCTTACCAAGGGCGCTTTCATGTGCGGCAAGAAAATAAGCCCCTTCGCAACCTGTCTCTTCACCGGCTGTAATAACCAGGGTCATACTGGCCCTGGATTTTGATAATTCAGCAATACGGAGACCCGCGATGACCATCGCTGCTACGCCTCCCTTCATGTCGCTGGCACCCCTGCCGTAAATTCTGTTCCCTTCAATCTCACCTTTGAGAGGATCTTTGGTCCAGGGGATGGCGCCAAGCGGTATGGTATCAATATGCCCGGTAAAACAGATTGGCGGAGTATCACCGACCCCAGTTATCCGCGCAACAAGGTTTGTCCTCCCATCTCCAAACTCGAAGAAATTGGTCTCAAAACCACCATCCTCCAATATTTTTCCCAGAAATTGTGCACAGGCCCGTTCCTGGCCGGGAGGGTTCACGGTATCAAAGGCCAAAAGTTTTCGTGTCAGAGAGAGGGAATTCAAAGAGGGTTTCATAGTTAGTCTCCTTATCTCTGTTCCATCCGTAATCAATTCATTAATCGGCGTAAATCATTATCAGAATGTCACGAAGTCTCTTAACTTCCCCGCTGGAAACGGGACAAATAGGCGCTTTAAACTTTAGACATTTTAGGCACTTAAGTCAGTTAACACGCAGTCCAACCGCCATCAATACAGATAATCTGCCCGGTGATAAAGTCTGAGGCGGCTGAGGCGAGGAATATGACGATTCCCTCAAATTCAGGCAGTTTCCCCCACCGACCCATGGGGGTCCGTTCTTTTATAAATTTGAGTCTTTCCGGATCCTTGAAAATCTGTTTTACCATTTCGGTCTCAAAATAATTGGGGGCAATGGCATTGACATTGATCTGATTTTTTGCCCACTCCAGGGCCATTATTCTGGTCATTTCATTCACACCCCCCTTGGCAGAGCCGTAAGCCAGTTGGTTTACAAGGGCGATCTGACCCAAAATCGAGCTTATATTGATAACCTTTCCGCTATTTCGTTCTACCATTTGAGGGACAACGGCCTGGGCAACCAGATAATAGCTTTTGAGGTTAGTGCTGATAACAAGATCCCACTTATCTTCAGGATATTCAAGTACCGGTACCCGGTAATTTGTCCCGGTGTTATTCACCAGGATATCAACCCTCCCAAAATGATCGAGGATCTTATCGACGCCCTCATGAATACTCTCTTTGGAAGTTACCTCCATGAAGAATCCTTCCGAATCCCTTCCCAGAGCTTTGATCGCCCCGGAGACTCTTTTCAAGTCTGACTCTACCCGACCGCATACAGCCACATCAGCGCCGGCCTTGGCCAGGGCAATAGCCTCCACTTCACCAAGGCCCCGTGTGGCACCGGTAACCATGGCAGTTTTCCCAGTAAGGTCAAACATATCCAAGTCCATAATTACTTCCTCCATCAAAACTTGACAACCTCGTAAATAGTCACTGGCCCGTTTTCGTTATTCCCGCGAACGCGGGAATCCAGGAAAATCGATCCCACCGAGGCGGGAGACTCCCGCGTTCGGGGGAGTGACGGCTTTGGAGACTTTTTACGAAACTATCAATCCTCAATCCCTGCAAGGTATTTAGCGATATTCTTCTTTGATTCCAGATCATAACCTGAGCGTATCCCGATCTTCTCCATGATAGGGGAACCGCCGCCATGAACCCCTGCGTATTGACTCCATCCAGCCATGGCGGAACACGAAAAATCTGAAATAAATCTATATAGGCGATGAAGATTCTCTGCCGAGATCCCGGGTTTTCGGCTTATATATTTTGCAAGATCAGGGCCTGTTTCCGGGTTCAACCAGTCTTCTTCCGGGGGAATGGTGGATGGCAGCCCTCCGGCAATGGAATTAAGGATATCGTATTCATGATAGATATTCATACCGGCCATATACCTTCCCGTATTGGAATATAGAAATTCAGGGGTATAAATCCCGGAAGAAGATTTCGTAGCCCTCGTAGCCGCCGCAATCCCTGAAGCAAAGACTATCTCTGCTATCACCATCAATTCGGTTAGCTCATCCACAATATGAGGTGAACTGCCAACACCATTGTATTCGGCGACAAGGGCGGTAGCCCCTAATATAATATCTGTAATAGCGGGTTTGCAGCCGCAGTATGAGTGACGATGAAAACCGGCGAAGGTCAGCGCCAGCCTACCAGCAAACTCCCATTCCCCACACATGAACACCCTCGCCCAGGGAACAAAGACATTTTCGAAAACAACCACAGAATCCGCTACTCCATATTGATTATAAGGGGCTTTTAGCTCTATCCTGGGCCTGGGTGTGACGATACGGGATATTATCTTAACACCCTCCGTATCGGCGGGTATGGCGAATGAAACAGCCCAGTCCCCCTCGTCCGTTGTAAAGGTCCTTGTGGGAATCACGAGATGCTCATCCACATAAGGACCCATGGTGATATGATTCTTGGCCCCCCTTACCACAATCCCTTTGCTGTTTTTTTCCACAACACGGAGGTACAGATCCGGATCTTCCTGTTGAGAAGGTCTCGCCTTTCTGTCCCCTTTCGGATCGGTCATTGAAGTACTTCCCACCAGATCGTTGGCCTGGTAATATTTCACAAACTCGAGAAAATTGTCATGGTAATTTGTGGCCTTGGCGTCATCTATATCCTTTGTTACAACCCCTATGGCATTCAAGGTATCCGTAGCCATACAGCGCTGAGCACATCCACCAACACGGTGACAGCACACCCTTTTCATTTCCTGCTGTTTATAGAGGTCTTCAGTGCTCAAGTTCAAGGCGGTAAAACGGTTTATAGGTTCACCGGTCAGGTGGGAGCTTGTCACTATCAGGTCTTTCAGATCCGGATCATTGACAGAATCGAAGGTGACTCTGAGGGTATTGATCGCAATTTCAAGCATGGGGTCATCACGTCTGATCTTTTTCCCATGTGCATAAACGTTGGGTCTCATTCTGCTCAGTCTTTCAACATATTCTTCTGATGTCTTAAGTGCCATTGGCATCCTCCATTTGATTATTTCTCAACCTGATCACGCCCCCTTGTTAAACAAAAAGATATAAAAAATCAATGTTAATCTTTGCCTATTCAGGAAACTTCCCATGTCTTCACAAAACGAATTATTACGTAATTTTATTCTGCTTTTTACGCCTGCAGCTTGACATAAAGGAATCCAATATAATAGATTTCCGTCAGCAGCATCTTATTGACTCAATCCATAACTGGTGCTTTCCAATTAGGGATTTATTTATTCCTCATCCAAACGACTGACTCTTTTCGACCCTGTCTAAAGGAAAGAAGGTAAAATGGACTCGATTTATGGTAAAAGGCCCTGGCTTAGGAACTATCCTGAGTGGGCACCCCACGACCTGGAGATAACATCTGATACTGCCCTGGGCGACTTCAGGAGATCAGCCGCCCGGACACCTGAAATGCCGGCGCTGTATTATTTTGATCATATCATATCCTACAAAGAGATTGACAGGCTTTCCGATAATTTGGCCGCAGCCTTTGAGGACATTGGCCTCGGAAAAGGAGACCGGATCATTATAGATCTTCAGAATGTCCCCCAGTTCCTGATTGCGACCTATGCTGCCTGGAAGACAGGGGCCATAGCCGTACCCCTGAACCCCATGTACAAGGAAAGGGAACTGACCTATTTCTGCCGGGATTCGGGCGCCAAGCTATTTCTGACCCTTGATGAAATAGCGTCAGGCCTGGATCTCTCCTTTCTGAGGGATACATCCGTAGAAAGAGTGATCACCACATCTCCGCTCGATTTTCTTCCTCCTGAAACCGAGCTGCCCGGACTCTTAACAGGGGCCAGAAAGACCCGTGTCTCCGGCACCTCGGACATGCTGGAATTGGTCGAGGCCTTCAAAGATAAAAAGCCGGATGATCCCGGGCTAACCCCGGAGGACGTTGCCTATCTGACCTATACATCGGGCACCACCGGCCCCCCAAAAGGCGCCATGAACACACACGGCAACATCGCCTTTAACGCCCGCGTGTATCAAATCATGCAGAAGATCGACGAGAATGACGTAGTGCTTGGCGTGGCCCCCCTGTTCCATGTAACAGGTGAGGTGGCCCATCTCGCCATCGCCGCCCTGGCCGGGATACCGGTTGTCCTTTATTACCGCTTTGATCCTGGTGAAACCCTCAAACTCATAGAGCGCTGGAAAGTCACAGTCACGGTTGCCTCGATCACCGTGTATATTGCCCTGATAAATCATCCGGACATAAAAAAGAGAGATCTCTCCAGTTTTGTAAAGGCATATAGCGGAGGGGCCCCTGTTTCCGAGGCCGCTGTCAAACAATTTGAGGGTCTCACCGGTTTGTACCTTTATAACGCCTACGGCATGACAGAGACAAATTCCCCTTCCCATCTTGTTCCCTGGGGAAAAAGGGCGCCTGTGGACTCTGACAGCGGAGCCCTGTCCGTGGGCGTTCCTGTCCAGAACTGCGTCATGAAAATAATGGACCTCGAAGATGGCACCCAGGAACTCGCTCCCGGGGAAGTAGGAGAGATAGTTGATTCCGGACCGATCGTGATACCGGGTTATTGGCAAAAACCTGAAGAAACAGAACACGCCATCCGTAATGGCTGGCTTTATACCGGCGATGTAGGTAAGATGGATGAGAACGGCTGGTTCTATCTGATAGACCGCAAAAAGGATATGATCGTAGCCTCCGGTTATAAGGTATGGCCCCGGGATGTGGAAGACGTGATATACCAGCATCCTGCGGTAAAGGAGACAGCCGTTGTTGGAGAGCCCGATCTTTATAGAGGGGAGACGGTAAAAGCATTTGTGGCCTTAAAGGATGGAATGGGGGACTCAGTTACACCTGAAGAAATTATATCATTTTGCAGGACCCGTATGGCCGCATATAAATACCCGAGGAAGGTAGAATTTGTCTCTGAAATTCCGAAGACCTTAACAGGAAAATTTCTTCGCCGAACATTGCGGGAGAAGAAAAAAGAAGACCATTAAAGGAGAAATTATGAAACTGATAAATGGAGCTGAGTATATTGAAAGCCTGAGGAATTTGAATCCAACGATCTATTATAAGGGCGAGAAAATTGATGATGTGACCCGTCACCCGGCCACTGCCCCCCATGTGCGTGCCGCGGCAATGACCTATGCCCTGGCCAGCGATGAAGAGCATAAAGACCTGGCCGTGACTACCTCGCACCTTACCGGCCGGACTATCGGCCGTTTTACCCACGTGCATCAAAACATTGAAGACCTGATGAAAAAAATCAAAATGCTGCGAGTCCTGGGTCAGAAAACCGGTACCTGTTTTCAGAGATGCGTGGGTCTTGACGGCATAAATGCAACCTATTCAGTGGTCTTTGAGATTGATGAAAAATTAGGAACCGACTATCTTGAACGTTTAAAAAAATGGTTGACCTATATTCAGGATGAAAACCTGATGGTTGTAGGGGCCATGACCGATCCAAAAGGGGATCGATCCAAGGGTCCTGCTGACCAGCCCGATCCTGATCAGTATGTTCATATAGTAGAGCGCAGGGACGATGGGATCGTCATCCGGGGAGCAAAACTCCATATGACGGGAGCAGTTAATTCACACGAAATCCTGATCATGCCCACTACTGCCATGGACGAACGTTCAAAAGACTATGCAGTTATCTGCGCCATACCGGCTGACGACCCGGGCATCACCATGATCTTTGGCCGCCAGGCGAGTGATGACCGGCGCGACAAGATGGAAAGGATCGATGTTGGCAAGCCTTCTTTCGGAGCGGTCGGTGGGGAAGCTGTTATCGTCTTTGAGGATGTGTTTGTGCCCACGGAGCGGGTGTTCATGGATGGTGAAACAGACTTTACAGGTGCCCTTGTCTACCGGTTTGCTGCCCATCACCGTGCGAATTACGGAGCCTGTAAGACCGGTCTTATGGATGTCCTGACAGGGGCAGTGAGCTACCTGGCGCAGATTCAGGGTACAGCGAGGGCCTCGCATGTCAAGGATAAGATCACGGAGATGATACATCTCAGTGAAACCCTTTACTGTTCCTCCATTGCATGCTCAGCCGAGGGCTGGCCTACTCCATCTGGCGCCTATATGGTAGACACCATGTTAGCTAATGTCTGCAAACAGAACGTGACCCGGTTTCATTTTGAAATTGCCCGTCTCGCCTTAGACCTTGCAGGGGGTTTCATCGCCACCCTCCCCAGTGAATACGACCTTGAAAGCGAAGAGATTGGTCATCTCGTCAGAAAGTATTTTTCCGGTGTAGAGGGTATTCCTACCGAAACTCGTATCAAAATCGCCCGGATGATCGAGGCCATGACAGGCGGCACAGCCTTAGTGGAATCCATGCACGGCGCGGGTTCACCACAGGCTCAAAGGGTTATGATCTTCAGAGAAGGTGAATTGGATAAAAAAATCAAGCTGGCAAAGTCCTTGTTGGGTCTCCCGGTCAGGGAAAACAAAAAATAGGAGGGCAGAAAGCGTTCACCAGGCTTAGATGGATCATTCAAACATGGCCATATTGTTTTCATTCTCAAGGCCAAAGCCGTCTATTTTAATGCAGAAATAACTACAAGTTATAACTTGACAACCTTAACGTTATTGAATAAACCACTGTTAATCACGCTAGTTTCTCGACCTCGAATTCTTTAAATCCTGAATGGCCTCCCTTTAAATAGACATCTTATTACAAAGGAGAAAACCCATGTTTAAAAAGATTCTGTGGTCACTCATAGTAATCATCGTCGTCATTGTCCTTTACTTAGTTGCCTGGCCGGTACCCATCGATCCGGTTGCCTGGGATGCTCCACCAAACCCGGGTTACACAGGAGCATTCGAAGTGAACGAGCGTCTTAAAGGTGTTGAGACGCTTCCAATCGCAGATAATCATGCCCCGGAAGATATTGCCCTTGACTCTCAAGGACGCATTTATGCTGCTACCCACGAGGGACGTATTGTGCGTCTAAACTCCGATGGCTCTAATCCGGAAAACTGGGTCGACACCAAGGGCCGGCCCCTCGGCATTGACTTTGACAGAAAAGGCAATTTGATTGTTGCCGATGCCTTTCGAGGCCTGTTATCCATCGCACCGGACGGCACAATTACTGAACTGGCGACAACGGCGGGTGGAGTTCCGATCCGTTTTGCCGACGATGTGGATGTGGCAGCCGATGGCAAAATTTATTTCTCTGATGCCTCAACTAAATTTGGCGCCAAAGAATCGGGAGGCGCCTACGAAGCGAGCCTGCTTGATATAAATGAACACGGTGGCCATGGCAGGTTGCTGGTATATGACCCGGCCACGGACGTGGCGAAGACATTGTTGGATGGTCTGAATTTTGCTAATGGTGTAGCGGTGAGCCATGATCAAAACTATGTTTTGGTGAATGAAACGGGGAGCTATAGAATAATCCGTTTGTGGATCGCAGGTCCGAAAAAGGGGACGTCTGAAACACTTATTGGCTCGCTACCGTCTTTTCCTGACAACATATCAACCGGTGATAATGGTCGCTACTGGGTGGCATTTGTTTCTCCGCGCAACCCTTTGATCGATAAACTTGCAGGTAAGCCCTTCATGCGTAAGGTAATCCAGCGCATGCCGGCTTTCATGCGGCCTAAAGCGGTTGCTTATGGCCACATTATAGCAATTGACGGCGAAGGCAAAGTACTGGCAAATCTTCAGGACCCAGATGGAAGCTACCCAATCAACACCAGTGTTACGGAAACTAAAGACTACCTTTATATCGGTAGCCTTGTTGCACCAGTTTTAGCCAGACTAAAGAAGGAAAAGATTGGTCTACGATGAACGTCTATGTTATGTTTCCTCAACCGGATGTGCCGAAAACTGATGAACCGTCAAGCGCGAGAGAGATCTACCGGGATTAACAGGTCGCTGATGTGTTATCCTGAGCTTGCGTATATGGAGAGATTGCAGATCTCTATCTGTTTGCAACTATTAGAGAAAGGAGAAACTAATAATGACTAATATCGGACAACTCTTGAAAACCAAAGGTAACGAAATCTGGTCTATTGCCCCACAGGCAACCATATATGAAGCATTGCAAGTAATGTCTGAGAAAGATGTGGGGGCTCTGTTGGTTGTACATAAAGGGGATGTAGTTGGCATCTTTTCGGAACGCGATTACGCCCGCAAACTAATCCTTAAAGGAAAGTTCTCCAAGGATACATCTGTTGAGGAATTGATGACTCGTAAAGTACTTTATGTGGGGCCTGAGAGCACTATTGAAGACTGTATGGCATTGATGACTGCTAAGAGCGTCCGTCACTTACCGATCTTAAAAGATGAACGGTTGATCGGGATCGTGACTCTCGGCGATGTGGTTAAGCAGATCATCTCAGATCAAGAATTCACCATTCACCAACTTGAGAACTACATCTCGGGCAGTTACTAAACATAGCACTAACCACTTGGGATGCTTTTCAACAGACCATTATCAATAAAGTGTTTTTCAAAAGGGGGCATCCATATAAAAGGCGAGTCAATAAAAGAACCATGTTTCCCTGAAGAGATACTCTTTCTCAGCGTTCATCCTCTGATAGTTTAAAAAAATTTCGTAGCTTCCATTAATTCCATTGTGTACCCCTTTTTTTGGTTTTTGGGTTAATAAAAAATGAATTGACCTCAGCTATAAGAACTGGGTAATATTAGGACTACAAAATCAAAACTTCAATGAAAATGAGGCTTTTGGCGGTCAAGGCTTATTAAGGAAGGAGAATGCAATTATGACTAAATCCGCCAGAGGCGGACAAGGGTTTTATTCCCCGCCCCTTGGGGCGTTCAATGCTTTTGATGATACTCCGCTGCTTGCGGCGGGGTAGTTCATTGGAGGGTCCGGCGGCAGGGGTGTGGTGCTGATTCGTGACGCCAAAACCGGGCAGTGGAGTCAGCCTGCCTTTTACAGCATTGGATCGGTTTTTTCCAGCGTTTCTCCTATTCCATGTTTCCCGGGATATTGCGGGGAGTTAAGGACCAAGAGCGTTGTCGCCGTTATTTGAACACGTTCATCTTCCACTTCCGGCCTCGCACCGTTCCGGAACGTACCCTTCAGTTTACCCTGACCTGGGGTCTCGGCGGTATGGCCGTCGTGTTGATTCTAATGCTGTTCGGGACGGGCGTGCCGCTGAAATTTGTCTATCATCCGTTCCCGGATAAGGCCTACGAGTCTATCCTCCATCTCCAGCATGACATCCGGTTCGGACAACTCATACGGAATATCCATCACTGGAGCGCCAACATCCTCACAGGGTTGCGCCCGCGGCAATGGCTAAGACCGTGGAGAGTTGATGACGTAGTCCTTGGGGTCGGCGCGGATCTGGGATTTTATTCTTAAGTTTTAAGATGGGGTAGAACAAAAACACCCTGCTGTTGGCCATTTCCCCTGTTGACATCAATCTGAGCATTTGTTAAAGATTCAGGTGATCTGTGTCATACCTGTAAGCTCTCAATAATTCCAGGTTGAGTGCAAGAAGAAGAGGTGTTGGCAATAAGTAGGGATGGACACTATATATTATTTTTAACTGAAAGGAGTGCCTGTATTGGAACCATTGACACCATTTTATGAAGTAAATGAAGCCCTTGTTGCCATGGGTGCTGAAAAATTGAACCTCTGTATGCAATGCGGTATGTGTGCGGGATCGTGTCCGTGGCGTATTGTTGACGGGCCATTTAACATCCGGCGTTTGATACGAATGGCCCAGCTGGGTGTCGAAGGATATGAATCTGACGATATCCTATATGGCTGCACCACATGTAATAAATGTGTGCTGAAGTGCCCGAGGGGTGTCACCATCATTGATGTGGTCAGGGCGATGAGGGCGATGATCGCAGAAACAGGGGCCATCCCCGGTGTCTTGAGAACGGCCACGGGGAGTGTCCACAGCAACGGAAACCCCTGGTCCGAACCAAGGGAAAAAAGAACTGCATGGATGGAAGGTCTTGACGTGCCCATATTCGATGAAGGCACTGAATACCTCCTGTTTGTATGCTGTACCTCGGCCTATGAGGCCAGGGGCCAAAATATAGCCAAGGCAATGGTCAAGATCTTGTCTGCGACGGGCGTCAGTTTCGGCGTGATAGGAGAGGAAGAAAGCTGCTGTTCCGAATCTATGCGAAAGATCGGGGATGAAGAGCTTTTTATGAATACGGCGGAAAAGAACATAAAGCTTTATAAAGAAAAAGGTGTAAAAAAGATTATTGCTACCTCTCCCCACTGCTACTACACCTTCACAAAGGAGTACCCGGAGTTCGGCGGCGATTTTGAGGTGGTTCATTATATCCAGTTGCTGGCAGGGCTTTTAGAAGCGGGGAAGCTTAAGCTTTCCGGCACTCTGGATAAAAAGGTCACCTACCACGATCCCTGCTATCTTGGAAGGCATAATGATATCTATGACGAACCACGGGCCCTGATTTCCGCTGTTACCGGTGGCAACCTGGTTGAAATGAAGAGAGTCAGGAATGAAAGTCTCTGCTGCGGCGCAGGGGGGGGGAGGCTATGGATGGAGACAAAGCCTGAATGGCGCTTTTCGGATATAAGGATACACGAGGCGTGCGAAACCGGGGCTCCTATTCTGGCCACGGCCTGCCCCTACTGCATCTCCATGCTTGAGGACAGCCGCAAGACCGTCAACAAGGAAGATGAGGTAGAGATCAAGGATATTTCCGAGCTCATTGCAGAGGTACTTTAGCCTATTAACCTTAACTAAGAAAGCCTTGCCTTGTTGGCAGGGCTTTTTATTGTAAAATGCTATGAAAACAGCCTACCTCGACTGCTTCTCAGGTGTCAGCGGCGACATGTTCTTGGGTTCTCTGTTGGATGCAGGGCTTCCTTTCCATGAATTGAGAGAATGTCTCCTGACCCTCCCCATAAACGGATATCAGATAGATATCAAACGTGAGGCCCGCAACGAGATCTTTGGCACCAGGTTTTTAGTTTCGCTTGATGAAGGCAGAAATGATCATAGGGGGTTAAAGACCATCAGGGAGGTCATTGCCCAGGGAGACCTGTCTGAAACAGTCAAAGAAAAAAGCATACAGGTTTTTGAATCACTTGCAAAGGTGGAGGGAGAGATCCATAATCGTCCGCCGGAGGAGGTCCATTTTCATGAGGTAGGGGCCGTTGATTCCATAATCGACATTGTGGGGACGGTGTATGCTCTGGAACGTCTCCATATCGAAACACTTTACGTATCTCACCTCCCTCTTGGTTCAGGGTTTGTCATGACCGCCCATGGCAAAATCCCTGTTCCGGCACCTGCCACTATTGCCCTGTTAAAGGGGGTCCCTGTATTTGAGGCGGGAATCCCGTATGAAATGGTTACCCCTACCGGCGCGGCCTTGATTAAAGGATTAGCTGCCTCTTTCGGGTCTATGCCACCAATGGTTGTCCAGGAGGTCGGTTATGGGGTAGGGACTAGGGATCTGCCGGACAGGCCGAACCTGCTTCGAATCCTTATTGGGGAAGATCAGTCTGCGAAGACCGTAGATACGGTAGTCATCCTTGAGACTAATGTAGACGATATTTCTCCTGAATGCTTGGGATACCTCATGGACCGGTTGTTTGATGCGGGGGCCCTGGATGTGGTTTTTTCCCCTGTCCAGATGAAAAAAAATCGGCCCGGAGTACAAATACAGGTCATTGGGAGACCTGATAAAAAGGAACCCCTGATGGAGATTATGGTCAGAGAGACCGTCACCTTAGGTATCAGATTCCGCTACAGCCAGCGCAGTGTGCTTGCAAGGTCTTTTTCCGAGGTGGACAGCCCCTGGGGCAAGATTAAGGTGAAAAAGGTGATGCTTAAACAGGGCCCCTCACTCTTAGTGCCCGAATATGATGTTTGCAAGACAATTGCCTCAAAAAATAATATCCCCCTGCGTGAGGTTTATCTCTGGGTTACAAGCTTAAACGTGGAGGTCTCACAACCTGCTTGATGTCAAAAGATCAATCTGATAATTTACCAGTCCTTGATACCTTCAGACAAGCCGGGTTTTATGGAAAAATAGCCTTGATTTTGGCCACATGGTTCGGTGTCGGCCTCGCGCCGGTGATATCCGGGACCTTTGGTACCCTGGCTGCCGTGCCCCTTATCCTGTTGCTCAATTATTTTGGAGAGTGGTATGGCGTAATTGCCCTTGTTGTGGTTACAGTGGTGGCGATCTGGGCCTCAGACCGGACCCAGGGGCTGTTGGGGAAGACAGACCCCTCGGAAGTGGTGATAGACGAGATAGCCGGTTTTTTGGTGACTATGCTCTTATTGCCTGCCTCATTGGTAAACGTGGGTTTAGGTTTTATCCTCTTCCGTTTCTTCGATATAGTGAAGCCATGGCCTGTGAGGCAGTCGGAGAGGCTCAAGGGAGGATTTGGGATAGTTGTAGATGATCTGTTAGCGGGGGTGTACGCGCATCTATGTTTGAGGGGGATTCTGTTGCTTGTAACTTGAAACTTGGTAGAGAAATGAACGGCGAAATCATCACAATTGGCAATGAACTTACCTCAGGAAGGACCCCTGACCTAAATTCGTGGTATGCTGCCGGAAAACTTACCGCCTCTGGTCTAAATGTAACCCGTGTCACGTCGGTGGGGGATGATGAAGAAATGGTCTCCCATGCCCTTAAAATGGTCTCGGAATCGTCCCGGTTTGTAATCGTTACAGGAGGCTTAGGTTCAACAGACGACGATATGACATGCAGGATCGTGGCTAATGCGTTGGACAGGCCGCTTTATCCCGATCAGCATATGCTTGAAAAAATCAAGGCACACGTGAAAGCACGAGGGGCAGAGATGACGCCTCCACTTCAAAAAATGGCGTTACTCCCTGAAGGCGCTACAATGATTAGCCCTTCAGGAGATACATGTGGATTTTCATTGGCCAAAAAGAATGTCCGTTTCTATTTTCTGCCCGGAGTCCCTGAGCAGATGCGCCATCTCATGGACAAGTTTGTGCTTCCGGAGCTCCTGAGTCTTTATGAAACTGTTCCTGTGGTGAGGCAGCGCCTTATAAAATTATATGGTCTCAGTGAGCCACGCATCGCTGAAATTTTTGTGAAGCTACGAGGGAAACCAACGGATGCTGTCTTGGGGTTTTATCCTCATTTTCCGGAAAACCATATTACTGTTTCCTTGCAGGGAGAGGACGAGTTGACCGTAACAGCCGAGCTTGATCAGGTTGAGGCGGAGATATTTTCTCTCGTTGGCGATTATATTTTTGCCACAGGCAATCAGGAAATGGAGGAGGTTGTTGGCGGCCTGCTTACTGAAAAGGGCAAAACAATATCAGTGGCAGAATCGTGCACAGGGGGCCTGATAGGTCATAGGCTGACAAATGTCCCGGGTAGTTCGAACTATTTCTGCGGCGGGGTGGTTTCTTACAGCAATCAATCCAAGGTGAATATATTGGGAGTTGATGCAGAGACCATTAATGAATATGGAGCAGTAAGCAACGAGACTGCACAGGAAATGGCAAGGGGTATAAGGGAACGGATGAAGTCCGATCTTGGCCTGGCTGTAACGGGGGTTGCAGGTCCTGACGGGGGTAGCAATGATAAACCGGTCGGGACAGTTTATATTGGGCTCAGCAGCGCGGACGAGGTTTTTTCGAGGAGATATGGCTTTTGGGGGAGGAGAAAGCAGATCAAACTGAATACCTCAATGATGACCCTGGACTGGGTTAGAAGGTACTTGAATGGCGACCCGATCCTTTCTGGCATTTGAGCTGCCCGTTGATATCAAAAGAATTATCACGGTGGTATCCGATGATGGCAGGCAGTTGCCTCTGAATGTCCGGTGGGTTAATGTGGGTAACATCCACCTCACAGTTGTCTTTATGGGCGATGTACAGGAAGAACAGATCAAGCCGATCCAGGACATTGTGAAGGATGTCTGCCAGGGATATGGACCTTTCGGTATTTCTATAAAGGGGATCGGTCTCTTTGGCAGCAGGCGCAACCCGAGAGTTTTGTGGATCGGTCTTGATGGCGGGCTTGATCGTATGGCCTGTTTCAAAGACGATTTACAGAAAGGGCTGAGGCCTTTCGGGATCAAGGATGAGAAGCGGCGTTTTAAGCCTCACCTGACCCTCGGAAGATTTCGGAAGGGTGCGAGAGCCGGGACCCATCTGGATGATCTTTTGTCAAAATATCATGACCTGACAAGCCCTGAGTATACAATTAAAGAGCTTGTTTTGTTTAAGAGCGATTTAAAACCAGGGGGGGCCGTTTATTCCAAACTAAACGGATGGCCCTTGATTGGAAAGCGTTAAAGGTCAGGAGTTTAGGGCTACTGGGTAGATTTTAGTTTATTTTAGACAATTTAGTACTTATTTTTAGGGAGGATTCCTATGGAAAGAGACAGGGCTATTGAACAGGCCATTTCTCAGATAGAGAAACAATTTGGCCGCGGGTCCATTATGAAAATGGGAGATGAAAAGCTAATCGACATACCTTCTATCTCCACAGGATCTCTTGCTCTCGATTTAGCGCTCGGGATTGGCGGTGTTCCCCGCGGGAGGGTGATCGAAATTTTTGGGCCGGAATCTTCGGGAAAAACCACCTTAGCTCTCCATATAGCCGCCGAGGCCCAGATAAAGGAGGGAGCTGTGGCTTTTGTGGATGCAGAGCATGCCCTCGATGTTAGTTATGCCAGAAAGTTAGGTGTGGATGTGGACAGCCTCTTAGTTTCACAGCCGGATACGGGGGAGCAGGCCCTGGATATCACCGAAATCCTTGTCAGGAGCGGTGCTATTGACGTTCTGATCATCGATTCTGTTGCAGCGTTGGTGCCGCGGGCGGAAATTGAGGGAGATATGGGCGATCACCACATGGGGCTGCAGGCCAGGCTAATGTCACAGGCCCTGAGAAAACTTACCGCAACCATCAATAAATCACATACCTGCGTTATCTTCATTAACCAGATCAGGATGAAGATCGGCGTTATGTTCGGCAGCCCCGAGACAACCACGGGGGGAAATGCCTTAAAGTTCTATTCGAGCCAGCGTTTGGATATCAGACGGATTGGGGCCATCAAGGACGGCGACCAAATTGTTGGAAACAGAACGCGGGTGCGGGTGGTGAAGAACAAAGTGGCGCCCCCTTTCAAAGATGCCGAATTTGATATAATTTACGGAGAGGGGATCTCAAAAGAGGGTGACATCCTTGATCTGGGCGTCTCTTTGGGTATTGTCGAGAAGAGCGGGGCATGGTACTCTTTTGGGGAAGACCGGATTGGTCAGGGTAGACAGAACGTAAAACGTTTTCTGGCCGAAAATATAGACATCAGAGACAAAATCGCCGGGCTTATCCTTGAAAAGACAGGGCTAACGAGAGGGGAAGAAGATGAGGGTGAGCCAAAAGAGGCTTGAAAATATTAATTCAGGAATTTAGGGGTTTAGGCATTTAGGGATTAAAACCGATAACCAAACACCTTCAATCCCTCAATTTTGCTTAGGTATACATGATGAACTTCAGAGAGATCAGAAAGAGGTTTTTGGATTATTTCAAAGACCGTGAACACAGGATCGTTGATAGCGCTTCACTTATCCCACGGGACGACCCTACTTTGTTATTTACAAACGCCGGGATGGTCCAGTTCAAGGGGGCCTTTCTCGGGGAGGAGAAGATGGGTTATTCCAGGGCTGCCACGTCTCAGAAATGCGTGCGCGCAGGCGGCAAACATAATGATCTGGAAAATGTCGGCTACACCCCGAGGCATCATACCTTCTTTGAGATGTTGGGAAATTTTTCCTTTGGGGATTATTTTAAAGAGGAGGCGATCGAGTGGGGATGGGACCTGCTGACCGAAGGTTATAATCTCCCTGGTGAACGGCTTCATGTCTCTGTTTACAAAGATGACGACGAGGCTTACAGGATATGGGAAGAAAAAATCGGGATACCGTCAGATCGGATCGTGAGATTGGGGGAAAAGGATAATTTTTGGGCCATGGGAGATACAGGCCCCTGCGGGCCATGTTCAGAGATCCATATTGATCAGGGCCTTTCCCTGGGATGCGGTCAGCCCGGATGTGCGCCGGGGTGTGACTGCGACAGGTATTTGGAGATATGGAATCTGGTCTTTACCCAGTTTGACCGGGATCAGGAGGGTAATCTCACACCTCTTCCCAAGCCGAATATTGATACGGGGATGGGGCTGGAAAGGATTACAGCGGTGGTCCAGGGGGTAACATCAAATTATGATACGGATCTTTTCAGGGATATCATTTTACGCATAGAAGAGGTCTCTCAAAAGAAATACGGCGATGATGAAAAGCAGGATGTGGCCTTTCGAGTTATTTCCGATCATGCCCGATCGCTTTCTTTTCTGATCGGTGACGGGATTATTCCCTCGAACGAAGGGAGGGGCTATGTGCTGAGGCGCATTATCCGCAGGGCTATCCGTTATGGCCAGGCCCTGGATCTCAGGGAGATGTTTCTTCGATCCATATGCTCCAAGGTCATTGAAATCATGGGCCAGGACTACAAAGAACTTGTCCAGGCAAAGGGTCTTATTGAGGGGGTAGTGGATAATGAGGAAAGACGTTTTGCAGATACCCTTAATTACAGCATGAAGGTGCTCAATGAAGAGATTCGAAATTTAAAGGCAAAGGGGGCTGACACAATCCCGGGAGATGTGGCTTTCAGGCTTTATGACACCTATGGTCTTTCCGTTGATATGGCAGAGGACGTGGCTCGTGATGAAGCAATGTCAATCGATATGGACGGTTATCATCGATCAATGTCCAAACAGAGACAACTGTCTCAGGAGTCGTGGAAGGGAAGCGGGGAAGAAAAGATCCCTGAGGCCTTTCGCGGGCTCCTGGCCCGAGGCGTTGCCACACGTTTTTCAGGATATGAGTCTCTCGATTCAGAGGCTAAGGTTATCGCATTAATAGTAGGAGGAGAAGAGACCGGCTCAGTTGACGCTGGGGGGGGAGAGGCTGAAATCGTGTTAGATGAAACCCCTTTTTATGCCGAATCAGGTGGGCAGGTGGGTGATATGGGGGTGCTCTCTAATGGAGATTCAAGATTCAGGGTGACACACACACTTAAACACGGTCCGGACCTTGTCGTTCACAGGGGCGATATTGAGACCGGAACGATTGAGGTTGGTGATAGGCTCAAGGCACAGGTTGAGTGTGAAAAACGGGGCGCTACAGCCAACAACCATACTGCCACACACCTCCTTCATGCGGCCCTTAGAGAAGTCTTAGGTGATCATGTCAAACAGGCGGGATCTTTGGTATCACCTGATAGGCTCCGATTTGACTTCAGCCATTTCACACAGGTTTCGCAAGAGAATTTGACAGAGATTGAACAACTCGTCAACAGACATATCCGTGACAATATTGCGGTCCAGACCCTGGTGATGTCCAAGGAAGAGGCCATGAAAACAGGGGCCATGGCCATATTTGAAGAGAGGTATGGCGACCTGGTCAGGCTTGTTGAGATTGGCGATGGGATCAGCATGGAGTTGTGTGGAGGAACTCACACGAAAAGGACAGGTGATATCGGCCTCTTTCGCATCGTGAGTGAAAGCGCGGTTGCAGCGAATGTCCGCCGGATCGAGGCCCTGACAGGCGAAGCCGCGCTTCAGTATACCTTAGAAAGAGATAATGGGCTGAGAATATCGGCCTCGCTTCTCAGGACAGGGCCGGATAAGGTGGGGAAAAGGATCGAACGGCTGTTAAAGGAACTGAAGGAAAAGGAAAGAGAGATTGAATCCCTCAAGGTCAAGCTTCTAACCAAGAAATCCGAGGATCTTTTGACCGGGATCAGAGAGATAAATGGGGTTAAGGTAATTGCACGGGAATTTGAGGCCGGCTCTCCAAAAGAACTCCGGGAATCCGGAGACCGCATAAAGGATAAACTCGGCTCAGGCATTGTCCTTTTGGGTGCAGGAATTGAGGGGAAGGCCATGCTGACCTGTCTGGTGACCAAGGACTTGGGAGGAAACTTCCATGCCGGGGAGATTATAAGGCAATTATCAGGTATTGTGGGGGGAAAGGGAGGCGGTCGGCCTGACATGGCACAGGGTGGAGGGGATCAGCCTAAAAAATTGGGTGAGGCCTTTGAGGCCCTTTATACCCTAATCGAAAACGGAACTCTTTAACCGTCCCCACCATGACGTCCCATCTTCCTCTTTCTGTTCAGCGAGTTTTTCCTTGCATATCTTGATTTTTTCAAGGGCCTCGTAATACTGCCCCACGTCGGGGTAGTGCTCGATAAGATAGAGGTATCTGTGCATGGCAGGCCCGTATTTCTCCATTTTAAAATAAAAATTGCCCACATATACCTCATGCTCGGCCAGTCTTATATAACACTCCCTTACCTTCCTGCGGGCACGTTCAGCAAAGGGACTTCTGCGGTATCTCTTGATTAGCCGTTCGAACTCTTCCCTTGCCTTGTGTGTGAATGACTGAGTCCTGTCAAAAGATTTTACCCGGCTAAAATGACACATCCCCTTTTGGAAAAGAACATACGGTATACTAGGATTTTTGGGGTGGAGCTTCTCAAACTCCGTATATTCGTCATAGGCCTCATCAAAAAGATCTCTTTCGTAGAGGGCGTCAGCCATCTTGATCTCGGCCTTGATAGCGAATTTACTGTAAGGATACCGGTCCTTTATTTTTTGAAAGATTTCCGTGGCAGTTTCAAACTTGCCATCGTTAAAATCTTCCATTGCCTCGCTCATGAGTTCGGCTGGAGTTGATTCCTCTTCACCAAATAAGTTATTCCACAGGGCACAGCCGCCGAATAAAAAGAGAATACATATTCCGGTAAGAAACCATTGGATGAACCTGGATAGTTTGGGGGGCATTACATCAATCTTTCAAAATACCTCGGTGCGGCATAGTCTACAATAATTTTTTCAGTTCCTCTTCAAGGTGGCTTTTGGGTTGGGCGCCGACAATCGTTTGGGCAACCTCTCCGTCTTTGAAAAGAATAAGTGTAGGGATGTTTCTGATGCCGAACTTGGCCGGGGTTTCGCGGTTTTCATCCACGTTCATCTTGGCAATCTTGATTTTGCCTTCATATTCCTTTGCCAATGCCTCCACGGTCGGTCCAACTATCTTACAGGGGCCGCACCATTCCGCCCAGAAGTCAACCATGGCCGGAATATCCGCCTTTACGATTTCCTCGTCAAAATTTCCGTCAGTTACATGCAAAAGATCAGCCATCTTTATATCTCCTTTTAGTCATAGGTAACCCGGATAAACCGGTATTGCGACCCGGGAAAAATTGCCTCTTGGGAACCCTGTGCTACCGGCGAATAGAGGTATTCCGAATGCAAGGATTGCCCGTAAAGGGATTTTCTTAGGGCGCATCAGTATTAATATCTTCGTAAAAAGTTGTGGGGGGTGAGAAGCCTATATGTTGTAGAATGAAAGGCTAAAATTTGCTCTCTGTAGGCGTTTTACTTTTTACGGATTTGTTAATATGGCAAAAAAAATTTATATTATTCAGGTGGATCTTCCAGAAGTTTCTTTAAATTGTTTGTTATGGTCACTGGAACAGGACCGGAATTGGTATAAAGGTCCAAAATCTGTTTTGGCGCTTTTGTTTTTTCCTCTATTGTCTTCCAATCGATGCCCTTTTCTTCCAGTTGTTTCATGAGCTGGATAAATTGTTCAGAACTCATTGTCGCCCTCCCTATTTCTTTCTTTTAGATGGCTTAAGGTCCGGGGGATAGATGAATTTGGGATCTATCTCGTAGGTCCACGGTAGCCCCCACCACTGCCATCCATAATGTCGTCTGTGGTTAAAGCCGTGAATTTTATTCCTTTTCGCGAGCTGCCGGTAGAATTTCTGTTTATTGCTGTCTTCAAAAAAGGGAAATTCGGGTCCTTCAAAACCGTTTTTTACATCGTATGCCTTTTTGAAGCCGGCTTTTATTAACTCCTTTGCAGCAAGTGCGCTCCGCGTTCCGTCACGCGAGATAATAAGCAAGTTGTCTGTTTTCTTGAAAACTTTGCCTATCTCCTCTGTAAATGCCTTATTCTTAACATTAATGCCATACCCGTATTTCCCATCTTTTTCTTTCCTCAGTTTATTCTTCATAAACATATAAGGAAACAGATAGGCGTTGATGGGATGTCCCACAAGCTGATACTCTGCCCTTGTCCTGACATCGATGAGATAGGTGTCCGGAACAGTATTGAGCATATCATATGCTTCAAGGCATAATATCTTTTTTGGTTCCTCAGCAAAACCGGCGCTAGAGGAGAGAAACACAAGACCTACTATTAAGCAAACTGCCAGTAAAATTTTTCTGTTCATGTCTTTGTCTTCTCTGATTTTTTTAGTCCAACAATCTATGATCCCCGTCGAAGATCCCGCTGGCGGGAAACCCAAGGAACAGTTACGAATAAATCAATAATGCAGTACACTATGTTTGTCAATGAAAAATCAGTGATTTTACCAATTCTAATTTTGGCAAATATGCTGTTTGCAGGGACGGTCTCTCAGGTGCCCGGTTTCAAGAGAACCCTCTTCCCCCGGTTGCGCCCTGTTTCTTGTCTATCATCCCCAGTTTCAGGAAAGTCCATGGCGCTCCAAACCCGCACCACAGACCCATCAGGCTATAACGAACAAAACGGAAAAAAGGCTCCGGTTCAAGTCCTGATAAACATGCGTATAGGCCTAAACGAAGCAGAAGAAGCACTCCCATCCCCAAAACGAAACACAATATTCGTTTTCTCCAAAACCGCGGGCATTCAAATTCCACCCAGAGACGCTCAAATATGAATCCAATTCCCATCCCCATCAGCGTCGCTGAGGAGCCAATGCCGTATTTGCCTTCACCGGGGCAGACGAAAATCATCAGAGAGGGCACAACTAATGCTGCACAAATCTGCGAGATAATGCCCTTCTTAACAAGCCAGGTTTCAACCCTTGGTTCTAACCAGAGATAGAGCAGCAGAAGTATCGCCCCTATAAGATAACCGCCCAAGAGATCGGTGGGAAAATGAACCCCGAGATAGAGGCGTGAAAGAGGAATTAGTATAACCAGCAAACCGGCAATTACCCATAATAATGGTCGTTTGAAACATGACGCAAGGTAACCCCAGAAGACAAGGGCGCTCTGCGTGTGGCCGCTTGGCAATCCGCCGCCGCCGGCATTGACAATCTGTTTTACCCGGGCATCATACTGGAAAGGTCTGGGCTGACTGGCAAAAACCTTTGCTGCCGAGTTAATATAGGCAGAGAAAAGAAAAAGAATGGACAACCTGACGCCGGTACGCCGGTCCACGCACCAGTATATGAATGGCAGGACAAGGATGAAAAATCCCTCATTTCCCATAAAGGTTATGATTCTAAAGGGCAGATCTAATGAAGGGCTGGACATCTGAAACCAGAGCACTATCCCTACGCCCCAATCCAAAATGGGGTCCATAAATCGTCTCCTTTAGATTTGGATTGTTTTCAGAAATAAAATGGAAGAGCATGGAGTATATGCCATCAAAGCCAAAGATCGCAAGCCCCGAGGCCGAAACCTATGGTTTGCAGCACAAGACATGGCCAGGGATCCGGACGACGATGCGCGAATCCCTTTTCTCAAATAGCATAGAAAAGTGTGTTTCATTGGAATTCTATTTGTGCAAATGTGTCAAGGTGTGCTATCATTATTGATTATGGAAAAAATTGGGGGGGGGACCTTGGTACCATTCCTGGAAGCAGAGAAAATCAGCAAGGCCTTTGACGGTGTCCAGGCCCTGGACAATGTCAGTATTTCCATTGATGCGGGGGCCATACACTGTTTCGTGGGAGAAAACGGATCGGGCAAATCGACGCTGATCAAAATCATTGGGGGCATTCTAAGACCCGATACCGGCCAGATGAGAATTAACGGCCGTCCGTTTACCCCAGGTCGGGCCATCGAGTCCATCAGGCAGGGAATTCAGATCATCTACCAGGATCTGGCCCTTTTCCCCAACCTGACGGTGGCGGAGAATATTTCACTGAACCAGCTCATCGAAAAGAGGAACAAACTTGTCAGCCGAAAAAAGCTCATCCAGACCGCCAAAAAGGCGTTGGCGGAGATTGAAGAGGAGTGTGACCTCTTTGAAAAGGTAGAAAACCTTTCCATGTCCAAGAGGCAGGTGGTTGCCATCACCCGCGCCCTGACCCAGAATGCCCGTCTGATCATTATGGATGAACCCACCTCCGCCATCACCAAGGCCGAGGTGGATCACCTCTTTTCTGTGATTACACGGTTGAAACAGAAGGGAATCGCCACCTTGTTCGTAAGTCACAAGCTGGGAGAGATATTTGAAATTGCTGAAAATGTATCCATTATTCGGGACGGCGTCAAGGTGGGAGACTACAAAGCGGAAGCGCTGGATGACCGAAAGCTGACTTTTCTGATGACCGGTCAAGAAATTGTATCCAAACCCTATCTGCCCAAGGGGAACGGCCCTTCTCAATCCCATCTGCTGGAACTGACAAATCTGACCCGGAAGGGTCATTACCAGAACGTCAACCTGTTCGTCAACCAGGGCGACATCCTGGGCATCACCGGTCTGATCGGGTCCGGCAGGACCGAGTTGGCCCTTTCTCTGTTCGGTCTTAACAGACCGGATTCAGGAGAGATCATTCTGGAAGGCAAACCTGTCTCCATCCGTTCATCCAGAGAAGCGGTTCGATTAGGCGTGGGATATCTGCCCGAGGATCGACTGCTTCAGGGCCTTGCCATCGAGAAATCCATCGGGGACAACATCCTGGCGACCATCGTGGGCAAAGTGTTGACCAGACTCCGACTCATTTCCGGTGAACAACGGAAACGGATTGAATCCAAATGGATCAAGGATCTGGACATCAAGACACCCTCTCCGGCCATGCCGGCCAGCAGTCTATCAGGCGGAAATCAGCAAAGGGTGGTGCTGGCAAAGTGGTTGGCCACAGACCTCAAGCTGTTCATCCTTGACGGACCCACCATCGGGATCGATATCGCCTCCAAAAACAATATCCATCATATCATCCGGGACTTTGCCCATAGGGGCGTGGGGGTCATCATGATCTCCGACGAGATACCAGAGGTCCTGCAGCACTGCAACCGGGTCATTGTCATGCGTGAAGGTAGAATCGAGGCCGAGATTGAGGATGTCCAGGGTGTTTCGGAGGAGTATATTTTTGATCTAGCCGCCGCAAAAAAAGTCGGTCAGGGGATGTGAATGATTTCCAAGCTATTCCAGAGAAACGAGACCTACCTCTTTTTCGTCATCATGGCCTTCAGTTTTTTTGTAACCGTGATGAACCCTTCCTTTCTCACCGTGGAGAATATGTTCGATCTGGTCAAGAGCAGCTCGGGAATGGCCATTCTGGCCATAGCCTTCTTTGTGGGACTGCTCTCAAGAGGCATAGATATCTCCTTTCCCGCCATCGCCATCGCGGGACAGTATATCGCCGTAAACGCACTCATCGCCATGGGGGTGGACAGCCTGCCCTTGGCCTTTCTGATCTCCTGTGCCGTTGGCACTGCCATGGGTGCCACCAACGCCTTCTTCATCAGCTCCTTTCGAATGCAGGCCCTGATCGTCACCCTGGGGACCTCGAATATCTTCCATGGGGCCCTGCTGGTATTTGTGGGCACCAGGGCCATCAATACGGGCAAACTCCCCCATTGTTTCAAGGCCTTCGGTCACATGAATGTGCTCACCCTCGCCCGACCCGACGGAACCCTGTACGGTCTGTCTGTCTTTGCGGTTTTACTTCTATTCGTTATCATCCTGACCTGGTTTATTTTGAACCACACCCTATTGGGAAAATCCATCTACGCCGTGGGCGGAAACTATGAGTCCGCAAAACGGGCGGGATTTAATATCAAACGAACCCTTTTTTTTGTTTACGGCTATATTGGATTTCTCTCGGGGATCATGGGAGTGATGCACCTGTCGCTGATCCGGTACAGCAACCCAAACTATATAGTGGACACCGAACTGTTGCGGGTCATCGCAGCGGTGGTGATCGGGGGGGCCAGAATAACGGGCGGGAGCGGTACGCTCACCGGTACCCTTCTGGGCGTTATTATGATGGTTATTCTGGAAAAGAACCTCGTCCTGATCGGTCTGTCTTCCTATTGGCACCAGTTCTTTATAGGGTTGGTGATTGTCCTGGGGGTGAGCATCACCTATTACCAGAGCAAGCGACAGAACCGAAGGAACCTGTTGTTTACGGATTAATTTACAACAAACCCTACAATCCATAGGAGCGACCATTGATTGGAGAAGCAAGAATCGTTAAGTTGGACAACCTGACCCTGTTGGTGATCATGGTGGGCACCATTCTGGCCATGTCCATATTCCTGCCGGAAAGATTTCTCACGGTCACCAATTTTCAATCCATGTCGAGCCAATTTCCGGAATACGGCCTCTTTGCCATGGCCATCATGCTGACCATGATTACTGGTGGCATCGATCTTTCGGTGGTCTCCGTCGCCAACCTCAGCGGGGTGGCCGGCGCGCTGGTCCTGGCAAGCCACGTAAAGGCCCAGGCAATGGGAATCTCCCCAGGGACCATCATCTTTCTGGCCATTCTGGCCGCCCTGGTCGTCTCTCTGATCTGTGGATGGTTTAACGGGTTGCTCATCACGGCGGTGGGTGTGCCGGCTATCATCGCTACCTTAGGCACCAACGGCCTCTTTATGGGAATTGCCATTATTTTGACCGAAGGGCACGGTATCCGTGGGTTCCCTGAGGAGTTTCTGTTCATCGGGAGCGGGACCATCCTGGGGATTCCCATGCCTCTGATCATCTTTATCGGCGTGGCCCTGCTGGTATCGCTCATGTTGAAAAAGAGCGCACAGGGATTTAAGATGTATATGCTGGGGTCCAGCCCCTTGGTGACCCGCTTTTCGGGAATCAGCAACAACAGGGTTATAGTGAAGACCTATCTTATGTCGGGCCTCCTGGCCGGGATTGCGGCCATCATCATCATCTCCCGGGTCAACTCCATGAGACCCGGATATGGCTATGCCTATCTGCTTCTGGCGGTCTTGCTCGCCATTTTGGGGGGCACCAACCCGGAAGGAGGGCGCGGGGGCGTATTGGGTCTTTGCATGGCCATCGTAATCCTTCAGGTCCTTCAGAGCGGGCTGAACATCCTGAGCTTCAGCCCCTTCCTGAAGAAGTTCATCTGGGGGCTGATCCTGATCCTGTTTATGGTGGTGAATTATTACCAGACCAACGGCTGGCCCATGAGGAATCTGGTGAGAGGGGGTGTGAAGACCGGGGCTTCCTGAGGTCGCCTCTGAAGGGAACGTCCCGAAAACGAGTCAGGGAAGGTGGCCCATAAGCGCTAACTTGTTTTGGAAGATGAACGTCGAACATCGAACATCGAACGTCCAACATCGAATGAAAAAACTAATGTCGAATCCAGGATGGCTATTTCCTTGTCTTTTCATCCGTTTTGTTAGTCATCGCAAATGTCGAACTTAGTTAGCTTCGCCTCGTCACGCCTTTTGGCGGGAAAATAATGGAGTAATGGAATATCGAAGCCTCTGTCTTTAGCGGGGAAGGAATATTGGGTTTCTTCAGGAGCCTTTCTTCAAGATGATAGCTCTGTTTCTTTTTCTTTTCCCATTCAAAATTCGATGTTGGACGTTCGATGTTCGATGTTCATCTTTTTTCAGTAAACCTTCCACAGTTCAGCCCGCGCAAAAATAAGTTAGCGCTTATGGGAAGGTGCCCCCCTTGCCGGGGACATACAGGTTACGGTTCGAGAATGAATCCCTTGATAAGAATGACCCCGGCGGTTGCACCGGGATCCTGATACCCTCTGGATTGTTCTTTGTAGTAGGCGATCCTGCCGTGTTGAGCAATCATATCTTTCGAGGACTCAAGGCCCTTTTCCGCAGACAAAAGGGCCTCCTTAAGGGCCTTTTGAGGAGCCTCGCCTTTAGAGGCCTCCAGGGTATCGGCCGCGGGTTTCAGGGAGTCCACCACGGTCTTATCGCCCGGTTTTGATTTGCCCCTTTCCATGATGCCCGCCACAAAGGCCTGAAAAAAATCGGCCAGGTCGGCCGTGGCGATCTCCTTCCTCCCGGACACGGCCTTTCCCCCACGCATAAATCCGGTCGCCATCAGGGTCCCCATGGTGGAAGGCGCGGCCCTGGCCATGATCATGCCCGCCTTCATGAGGATCTTTCCCATATCGGTCTCTTCCGTGTCCACCATTTCATCGTGGGCCGCTGTAAAGGCCTTGGACATGGTCAGTCCCAGATCGCCGTCTCCCATTCGGCTGTCCAGTTCAACCAGGGCATCCTTGTTGTCGTTGAAAAGCTGTTTCAGGTTGGAAAGGATTTTGATGATGTCGTCCTTACCCAGGGAACCCATTTGAATCTTCTCCTTGAGAATCGCCTCTTTATTGTTTTCTTTTTAAACGCTCAGTTGGACCTGCTCGAAAAACGGGGTCCGCGCCGGCCTGGCTATCAACTGCTTCAGTTCATCATCCAGTTTTATAAGGGAGATGGAAAAACCGGTCATTTCCATGGAGGTAGCGAACTCCCCCACATACACATGGAACACCGAAATCCCCTTCTCTTTCAATATTTGATCCATCCGGCGATAGACGATATACATCTCTTCCTTGGGTGTGGCGCCCAGGCCGTTGATGAGCACCGCTACCTGGTCGTTCCTTTCATAGGGAAGGTCTTCCAAAATGGCCGACATCATGGTGTCCGTCACCTCATCGGCGCTCTTGAGCTTGCCGCGATGAATTCCCGGTTCGCCATGAATGCCCATTCCGATTTCCATTTCATCATCCCCGATGGTGAAGCCGGGCTTGCCCACCTCGGGTATGATACAGGGTGTCAATGCCACGCCCATGGTCCGCACGTTGGCGGCCGCCTTTTCCGCAACCCTTTTTACTTCTTCGATGGGGGCCAGTTCATCGGCCTTGGCCCCGGCGACTTTGTAGACAAAGAAGATCCCGGCCACCCCTCTCCGTTTCCCCTCTTCTCCCCTGGAGGCCGATGCAACGTCATCCGCCGCGGCAAAGGACAAGACTTTAATGTCTTCCATCTCGGCCATTTCAGCGGCCATATCAAAGTTCAGGATGTCGCCGCCGTAATTGCCGTAGATGTAGAGGACACCGGCCCCGGCATCAATGGCTTTGGTGACGTTCAACATCTGCTCGGAGCTGGGAGATTGGAAAACCCCTCCCACAGAACAGCCATCCAACATCCCTTGACCCACATAGCCCAGAAACAGGGGGAGATGTCCGGAACCTCCGCCGGTGGCCAACCCCACCTTGCCCTTTTTTTTCTCTCCGGCCTTGACGATACAGCGAAGATCATTTTCAACGATGGCAAGCTGATCGGGATGAGCAGCAAGAATGCCTTCGACCATTTCATCAACAAAATTCTCAGGTTTGTTCAAAAACTTTTTCATGATCCTTACCCTTAATATTGGAAAAGCGATGGAAAGTTGATTGGAGAGGAATCTCCAATCAACTTTCGAGGGTTATAGTTTATAGTCGCCGTTGGGTTTTTTCCAATCCTTCAAATTTTCTTTGGTCACATCCATCCAGGCCTGCCCATAGATCACCGGGACGCCGGACTTGTTCTTTTTGACAGTGATGTTTTCATAGCCGGGCCTTCCAAGATTGGTCCCGTCCTTGATCTCCTCCCCTTTGAGGGTTTTGTAGGCCGCCATGCAGGTGGCATAACCGGCGTCGGCCGGAACCCAGAAATGGATGGATATGGCGGCGCCGCTTTCCAGATAATCGCCGGCCACGGAAGGCAGGCATGTGCCGAAGGCACCCACTTTTCCGATGCGACCCTTCTCCTCAATGGCCTGGGCCGCCCCGGGCGCGGTACTCATGGCACTACCCATGATGGCCTTCAGATTGGGGTAGGTCTTGAGCAATTCCAGAGACTTTTCGTAGGCAACCTGTTGGTTTTCCTTTTCTTCTATCCTTTTTGTAGCCTGCACAATTCCCGGGAACTTTTCCTTGGCCTCCATCTGCTCGCCGTCCACCCATTCATTATGGGTGGTGGAGGTGAGGTGGCCCACAAAGGGCTGCCATTGGCCTTTCTTGTTCATCCATTGGGCCATCTGGTCCATCATGTGCCGGCCGTAGGCGATGTTGTCAAAGGCCTCGATGTCAAAGCTGACTTGCTTCTGGTTGGAGGCCTCATGGGTAAAAGTAAGGATCCCTGCCTTGTTTGCCTTTTTAAAGGCCGGCACCAGAGATTCCGGATCGTTCGGAACCACCAGGATGGCGTCCACCCCTTTGGCAATCAGATCTTCCACCAGGGCCACCTGGGCCGCGGGATCCGCCGTGTCTGCACCGATCTGATAGGCGTTGACATCGGAAAATTCCTTATTGAACTTCTCGATGCCGAGGCGCATGTTGTCAAACCAGGCCACCCCCTCCAGCTTGACCACCATGACGATCTCGTAGGTCTTCTTGCCTTTGTCTTTTGCACTCACAGTCAGCCCAAAACTCACCGTCAATACCAATACCAGCAACACAAAAAACAGCTTCTTCATTTTCATCCTCCTTTTGACACAGTTTCAGATTTGTTGAACGATTTTTCCTAACCCACCCTGGCAGACAATCCTGCCTCCCATGGAGAGAAGGCACCCTACACTCTTGGTTTCCATCCGAAGATGGATAAACACGCCTTGGTATTTTCAAAGGCGTGAAAATATTTTAATATAGCCTCAAATTGGAATGGCTGTCAATACCGAATTGTTATGATCCCACGGTGATTTTCTTCTACTACCTAACACCTTGAACATAAAGGATAAAATCAGTTATTCTGGCTTTTCAATGAAGCGCTTAAAAAAACGTTTAAATATCAGCATGTTAGTTTTGAGGCAAAAACCAAGGACCTCAATTAAGAAGCCTTTTTCGATTAGAACAGATTTACCGTGGTTATGATCCAGCGGTAAATTTGTCCCAACCGGATAAGCACAGGCTCATGAGTTTTCAGTCATCCACAAATAGTCTAAGAGCCAACGTACGTTGCGCTCACCCGGTACGAAAGGAGGACTTCGGGGTCCTTCCGGCACCTATTTCGCCGGGGTCTCCTTTGCAGCCTCCGCCATTTTGAACATATTTGCTCGACGACAAAGGCATCCGTCTAAACAGGCCCAAATGACTATAAACCTGTTGACCGGGTCAACTTCTATGGGGTAGCATTACAGGTGTTTTTTGGTTTTTCCGTCTCAATTTCAGAGAAAATGAAATCTGACCATCCATGTTTCTCGGTGCCCTTTGTGTGCCCTGTAGTGCATTAAGGTATTGGGGTTATGAAAAGTCAACCGTAGACGCTTAAGAAGGGATCGACGGAGGAGGTCGTGGACAGAAGGTGGAAGCAGTTGGGGGACCTGCTGGTGAACTATTCCCTTGGGATCAAGCCGGGGGAAAGGGCCATGATCGCCATGGTTGAGCCGGAGGCCTATCCGATGGCCCTGGCGGTCTATGAGGCCTGCATCAAATCCGGTGCCTATCCGCAAGTGCAGTTTCTATCCGAGGAATTGAACCGCCTGGTCTTGAAATTCGGGAGCCGCAAACAGATCGAGTGGGAGCCTGAAATGGAGGCCCACGGCATGGAATGGGCCGATTGCTATTTTGGGCTTCGAGGCGCCCATAACCTGGACGTTTTCTGGGACATCCCGGCGGAAAAGCTTTCGGCCCTGCGGCGTGCCATGGGCAGGATATCCACCCTGCGCTGGGAAAAGACGCGATGGTGCCTGATACGGGTACCCAATGCCGCCCTTGCTCAGCAGGCCGGCCTCGACGAAGAGACGGTCACCGAGATGTTTTTCAAGGCCTGTCTGCTCGACTGGACCGCATTGAGCAGAGAGTGGCACCGCAGAGCGGAGATTCTGGGGCAGGGCCAACAGATACGGGTGGTGGGCAGGGATACGGAGCTGACCTTTTCGGTCAAAGGCCGCACCTGGGCCGTCCTGGACGGAAAAATCAACATGCCGGACGGAGAGATCGCTACCTCCCCGGTGGAGACCAGCGTTGACGGCTGCATCCATTTTGAATCCCCGGGGTTATTGGGCGGGCGGCTGGTGGAAGGATTGTCCCTCTGCTGGGAGAAGGGAGAACTGGTGGAAGCCCGATCCTCTTCCAATAACGATTTTCTCCAGACCGTGGTTCGAAGCGATCCAGGGGCAAGCCGGATCGGGGAGTTTGCCTTCGGCACCAACGAAGAGATCAAATATCTTTGCCGGGATATCCTGCTGGATGAAAAGATGGGCGGCACAGTACACATTGCTCTGGGGCGGGCCTATCCCGGCACCGGAGGAACCAACCGATCGGCCATCCATTGGGACATTGTGAAAGACATGAGGCAGGAAGGAGAGGTCTATCTGGACGAAAAGTTGATCTTCGAAAACGGCCATATGCTGATTTGAGGAACCGCACATGGGAAATGGATATCTGCTGGGCGTGGACGTGGGCACCTATTCTTCAAAAGGGGTACTGGTGGACACAGGGGGGGAGGTCGTTGCCACCCATGCTGTTCCACACGGTATGGATATGCCCAAACCCGGTCATTTCGAGCACGACGCCGACCGGGTGTGGTGGAACGACTTCAGGGAGATCGTGGGAAACCTGCTGGCAAAATCGGGGGTCCGGCCCGGGCATATCCTGGGGATCGGAACCAGCGCCATCGGCCCTTGTGTCCTGCCCCTTGATGGTAAAGGCAGGCCTTTGCGGCCTGGAATCCTCTACGGGATCGACGGGAGGGCATCAAAGGATATCGATCACCTGGAAAAGGTGCTGGGAAGGGAAGATATCTTTCAGAGAAGCGGCACTCACCTGGACACCCAGGCGTGCGGCCCCAAGATCCTCTGGGTTCGCCGAAACGAACCGGAAATCTACGCCAAGACCAGGTGGTTTCTCACCAGCCAGGCCTATCTGGTGTACAGGCTTACAGGCAAGGTTAGCATAGACAACTACAGTGCCAGCGGCTATGCTCCTCTCTTTGATATCTACCGTTCCGAATGGTACGGCGATGTGGCACGTCACGTCACGCCCGTTGATCTGCTGCCCGAGATAACCTGGAGCTGCGACATTGCGGGGGAGGTAACCGCTGAGGCCGCCCTGGAGACGGGTCTGGCCAGAGGCACGCCGGTCATCACCGGCACCATCGACGCGGCCGCCGAGGCCATCAGCGCCGGGGTGGCAGAGGTGGGCGATATGATGTGCATGTTCGGGAGCAGCATCTTCTTTATCATGAAGACCGCAAAACGGGTTAAGACCCAGCATTTCTGGAGTGCCAATTTCTTAGAGCCAGGGACATTTGCCTTCATGGGAGGAATGTCCACCTCCGGCAGCCTGACCACCTGGTTCCGCGACCGGTTTGCCCAAGGGGAGGTGGCAAAGGAGAAATCCGGAGGGGAGAATGCCTATACGGCCCTGGCCCGGAAAGCGGCCCAATCCCCGCCCGGCGCTAACGGGCTCATTGCCCTGCCCTACTTTGAGGGGGAGCGCACCCCTCTGCACGACCCCGAGGCCAAAGGGGTCCTCTTTGGCCTGGGCCTTACCCACACCCGCGGCGATATCTATCGTGCCCTCCTGGAGGGCGTCGGCTTTGGAATCCGCCACAATATGGAGGTGATGGGGAAAGAGGGGGTCACCCCCGAACGCGTCATCGCCGTAGGCGGGGGCACCCAGAATCCGTTGTGGATGCAGTTGGTGGCAGACATCGCCGATGTGGAGCTTGTCCTTCACCGGCGATCCGTGGGGGCAAGCTACGGGGATGCCTTCATGGCAGGGGTGGGTGTGGGTCTGTTCAAGGACCTCGGAGAAATCACCCGATGGGTAGGAAAAGGAAGAGCCGTCACCCCAAACCCGGAGATCCACAAGCGTTATGCGTCGCACTACAGGATTTTTCGATCTCTGTACGATGCCACCCAACCTCTAATGCGCGACCTGTCGAATTCTTTCAGGAGCAACGGCAATTAAATTTCTTTTGGAGAGGTATTATGCAAACAAAAACATGGATTGAAGAGGTATTTGGTTCCCCAAAGCCGATCATCGGCATGTGCCACCTGAACGCCCTGCCGGGAGATCCCGGTTTTGAGAAAAAAACAGGCATGAGAAACGTCATAAAGTGGGCGAAAAAGGACCTGCTGGCCCTGCAAAAGGGCGGCGTCGATGCGATCATGTTCTCCAACGAGTTCAGCCTGCCCTACCTGACCAAGGTGGAAACGGTGACCGTGGCCGCCATGGCGCGCATTATCGGGGAGCTCATGGGCGATCTGCGCATCCCTTTTGGCGTGAATGTGCTCTGGGATCCGGCCGCATCCCTGGATCTGGCCGTGGCCACCGGTGCCCGGTTTGTGCGGGAGATCTTTACCGGTGTGTATGCCAGCGATTTTGGTCTCTGGAATACCGATTGCGGCGCCGTGGTGCGGCACCAGCATGCCATCGGAGCGGAAGGGGTGAAGCTCTTGTTCAATATCGTTCCCGAAGCGGCCCGGTATCTGGCCGACCGGGACATTGTGGATATCGCCAGATCAACGGTGTTCAACAACCGGCCGGACGCGCTGTGCGTCTCGGGACTGACTGCAGGGGAACAGACCGACCGGAGAATCCTCCAGAAGGTCAGGGAGGCGGTGCCCCAGACCGCGGTCTTTGCCAATACCGGCGTTCGCCTGGAAAATGTGGAAGATCAGCTGGCCATTGCCGACGGGGCCGTGGTGGGCACCACCTTCAAACGGGGCGGGGTGTTTGAAAACCATGTGGATGAAAAACGTGTCAGGTCGTTCATGGACAAGGTAAGAGCCATTCGGGCATAAGGAAAGAGGGCTGTTCCCAGCCCCTTTCAGCCAAACAGCGTCTGCATACCCGTCTGTTCAACCATCCTGTCCATCTCTTGCTCAGAGGGCCGTCGCTCAAAACCGTTCGCGGCCTTCAGGACCTTGGGCATTTCTCGCACGTCGCCCACCGTGTTCAGGAAAATGTTGGGGATACCCAATACCCAATGGACATTCTGGGCAATGGCGCCATCATCGGTAAGCGGTTCATACCAGGTGCTTCGGTTCCATGTCCTGTTCCCCCAATACCCCCGGGCGATGGCCTTGATGGTTTGCACGGCAATCCGGTGCTCATGGCAGTAGGAGAGGAGTTCTTGAAATTCACGGGCGTATTCGGGATCTTTCATGAGCAGGTAGTTGCACGGCAGAAGCACGCTGTCAAAGGCAAAGCGCTCCAGGGTCTGCAGATGAAATTTCGGAGTATGAAGCCCGTGGCCGGTAATACCGATCATTTTGGTCAACCCTTTCTCTCTGGCCTCCATGAGAAATTCCAGGGCGCCGCCCGGTCCCATAATGATCTCCCTCTCCACCACATCCGTCAGGTTGTGAAACTGAAGCAAATCGACCCGATCCACCTGCAGCCGTTCCAATGACCGTTCAAACTGCTCTTTTGCATCCTGGTAGGTCCGCTCGTTGGTCTTGGTGGCAAGGAAGAACCGATCCCTGTACCTTTTCATCCAGGGTCCCAGGCGCAGCTCGGCCTCCCCGTACTTGGGGGCCGTGTCAATGTGGTTGACCCCGAACTCGAACAGAAGATCCAGTACCCGATCCGCATCGGACGCACTCACCCCATCCAGGCTCACCGAACCGAAAATAGTTCTGGAGCTCTGATGACCCGATTTTCCGAACGGTATTTTTTCGATCATGCCATGCCCCCTCCTTCAAGACCGTTTTTGCCTCAGACCTGCCCCCTCAGCTTCTTCCGCAACGATTTTTTCTTTGGCCGCGCCGGGTTGAATCATACCCCAAAGCGGATTTGATTCTCAACCAATCGTTTTCCACTCGGGAAAATTTTGCATGATTTTGCAACCAATTTCCCAATGAAACTCGTCGCCGCAGGCTGCGGGGTATTACACTCGAACCAGGCAATACATCCCGGGTCGTCCGTGGGGGCCTGTTTCCCAAAGGACACAACAAAAACTTCCACAGGACGTAGAACGTCCCCTTGTCTCAATTGCGAGTTCGGAACAGGCAGGGACGATGTAGGTTTCAACAGAGACTCTCTCCTGGCTTCCGGCTCGTAGAGCCTACAGCTCGGAAAGGACTGTTCCGTAGTGGATTCCAGGCGCATGCTGCCGTGCCCATGCAATGAGATAGGGTCTTGCGTCCTTTGGGAAAGAGACCCCCACGGACTGACTGCACAGGTCAAAATATTTTAATGCTCACAGACTTTCATGACCTGAGTCAATTGTCAAGCACTGCCTGCACCCATGTCCCCCATACCATGAAAGAGGAATTAATATGATTAGCAAACCGGCAATTACCCATAATAATGGTCGTTTGAAACATGACGCAAAGTAACCCCAGAAGACAAGGGCGCTCTGCGTGTGGCCGCTTGGCAATCCGCCGCCGCCGGCATTGACAATCTGTTTTACCCGGGCATCATACTGGAAAGGTCTGGGCTGACTGGCAAAAACCTTTGCTGCCGAGTTAATATAGGCAGAGAAAAGAAAAAGAATGGACAACCTGACGCCGGTACGCCGGTCCACGCACCAGTATATGAATGGCAGGACAAGGATGAAAAATCCCTCATTTCCCATAAAGGTTATGATTCTAAAGGGCAGATCTAATGAAGGGCTGGACATCTGAAACCAGAGCACTATCCCTACGCCCCAATCCAAAATGGGGTCCATAAATCGTCTCCTTTAGATTTGGATTGTTTTCAGAAATAAAATGGAAGATTTGGAACCCGAGAAGGCCGACATCCTCATTGCTAGATTTATGTAGGATTACCAGAGATTGAGGGAACCGATTCTCTTGGTTTCAAACCAAAAAACGGGCCTAAGAAGGCAGTCCCTTCTGTCACAATCAGATAGAGCGTTGGTACAAAGAGGAGTGTCAAGACGGTAGCCACCATGAGCCCAAAAGTGATGCTCACGGCCATGGGGATAAGAAACTGTGCCTGAAAGCTCCGCTCCAGAAGAAGGGGAAGAAGACCGGCAATGGTGGTCAGTGATGTGAGGACCACAGCACGGAATCTGGCCTTTCCTGATTGCTCAACTGCCTGCATGATTGGTGTGCCGTTTCGGATGGCGCGGTTGATAAAATCCAGCAGGATAATGGAATCATTTACGACAATTCCTGAAAGGGCCACGATGCCGAACAGACTTAGAAGGGTAAGGGACAATCCCATCACGAGATGTCCCAGGACTGCGCCCACCATTCCAAATGGCAAGGCCACCAGGATAACGATGGGTTGAACATAGGAACGGAGCTGGGTTGCAAGGAGGAGGTAGATGCCTAAGATAGCAATGCCGAACCCCCTGAACAGACTGCTTACCGATTCATTGCTGCGCTTCTTCTGTCCTTCAAAGCCATATCTGATGTCTGGATAGCGTTTGACAAAGCCGGGAAGAAAATTCCTGCCCAGGTCTTCAATGATCTGTTCTGCATTGGCAACACTCTCATCAAGATCTGACACTACCGTAATCTGACGGTGACGATCGATGCGATTGATCACCGAATATCCCCGTCCGTAGATGACATCAGCCACCTCTGAAAACGGGATTTCATCTCCCTTAGGTGTGCGTATTCGCATCTCTTCAATGGTGCCCAAGGTCCGTCGCTCAGGTTCAGAATACCGGACCATCACCTTAACATCATCCCTGCCACGCTGGATCCGCACCGCCTCATCCCCGTAGAATGCCTGTCTGACCTGCCGTGCCAGGTCCGCTAAGGTGATCCCTAAAGGATATGCCGTTGCTTTGGCCTTGAGTTTAATCTCTGTCTTGCCCGGTCTGAAGTTGTCTGTGATATCAAAGGTCCCCTGGTACTGGGCGATTTTAGCCTTGAGTTCTTCGGCGGCCCTTTTGAGCTCTTCGAAGTTATTTCCTATGAGCTGAATTTCAATGGGGTTTCCCCCGGGGTGCCCTCCTAAGGAGGAAAAAGAGAGTTTCTCAGCGCCAGGAATTTCGTCCACCAGGTCCCTCCAGCGGTTGACCACCTGGAGTGCTGTCTCAGACCGTTCCTCTGCAGGAAGAAGTTCCAAAAAGACCTGGCCGGCATGGCCCCCAATTTCTGCTCCTTCAAATCCCTGACTGGCAATGGTCCCCACAAGGCCGAAGGAATAAAGAACAATATCTTTGCCGTCTGTTCTGGTCTGAGAGAATTCCCTGTTCAGCCGGGAAGCGGCCTGTTCGATCTTCTTTATGGAGGCCTCGGTTATGGTTGCGGGTGTGCCAAGGGGAAAACTGATTTGGGCCTGTAAATAATTACTGTCTGTCTTTGGAAACAGAACAAAGGGGACATGTTGCCCTGCTACCAGACCTAAAACCATAACAAACACTCCACTTGCCAGGGCAAGGGTGAAATATCGATTTTTGAGTGACCATGTCAGGATCGGGGCGTAAATGTGTTTGATGGTGTACTGCATACCCTGATGGATACTATCTAACAGACGGGTATTAAGCCTTTTCTTACGCCTGGTATTAAGTTGATCTTTTTCCAGGCTGTGAGCCAGATGGGCCGGCAAAATGAAAAAGGCCTCAAATAATGAAAACACGAGTATTATAATGACCGCTGTGGGAAGGATCTTGATGAACTTTCCCATGATCCCGCTGATATAGAGGAGCGGCATAAAGGCCACCACAGTGGTGCTTACGGCCATGAGTACGGGGCTGCCCACCTCAGCCATACCGTCAATAACAGCCTTCAGGGGAGGCTCACCCCTTTCGTAATGGGCATAGATGTTTTCCCCCACTATGATGGCATCATCCACCAGAATCCCCAAGGTCATAATAAAGGCAAAGAGCGAAATCATGTTGATGGTGGATCCTAACCAGTAAAGCACACAAAAGGCGCCCATGAAAGAGATGGGAATGCCGAGAGAGACCCAGAAGGCAAGGCCTATCCGGAGGAAAAGCGCTAAACTGATGAATACCAGAATGATCCCCTGAGTTCCGTTTCGTGAAAGGAGGTCGATGCGATCTTGAACTAACAGTGAGAGATCTGCCCAGGCTGCCATGCGGATTCCCGGTGGGAGTGCATGTTCATTTTCCTGGATATAGGTGTGGACGGCCCGGGAAATATGTATCATATCCTCATCCCGTGTTTTCCTCACCTGAACCAGGGCCGCTGGTTTGCCATTGAAACGGCCCTTCTGGTCTGTGTCCTTAAATGCGTCAAGCACATGAGCCACATCACCTACACGAACCATTGTGCCATCAGGCAGGGTAATCAGGGGGATCTCCTCAAACTCCCGGCCCGTATACCGCTGGCCCTTGGCACGAATGAGGATATCTCCACCGGCCGTTTTGATCCCTCCACCCGGTAGATCAAGGCTGCCGCTCTTCAAAGCGGCGGTTACCTGGTCAAAGGTCAGACCGTAGCGTCTCAGGTTGTTCTCAGAGATTTCAACCGATATCTCATAGTCCCGGACACCGGTAAGATTCACCTGGGAGATCTCCTTGAGACTCAGGAGATCATCCCTTATCTTTTCAGCGCTCCGGCGCAGATTCCTTTCGGAAACATCACCGTAAACGGCAATGTTAATGGCCTCATCTCTGATTGTAATCTCCTGGATGAGCGGGGTTTCAGCATCTTCGGGGAATGTATCAATAGTATCAACCAGGGTCTTGACCTCATCCACCACCTTCTGGACATCTTCCACGTCTTCTTTCAGTTCCAAGATTACCTTCCCAACCCCTTCCTGAGCTGAGGAGATAATTCTATTTATCCCCTGAACCGATTTTACTTTCTCCTCGACTTTAAGAACGATACCCTCTTCAATTTCTTCCGGACTTGCACCCGGATAAAGGACTAGAACAGAGACCATATCCAGGGTGAAATAAGGGAAGACCTCCCGCCTCATCCTCGTGAGGCTCATCACTCCAACGATTATGATGAACACCATCAGGAGGTTTACCGTGACTCTATGTTCAACGGACCACCGGGCTATTGATTTCATTTAGGGGTCTCCTTTTCAAAAGGGACTTGTCTGACACGTACTGTCATCCCTTCGGAAAGCACCCCTGGAAACCGTGTAACCACTTTTTCACCTTGGGAACCCCCTTTTTTAATGTAGATCTGATCCCCCGAACGACGGAGGATTTCCACTGGCCTCACCTCTATCTTGCCACTGCCTACCACATAGATGCTGCTGTTTTCCCGAACCGCTTCCCTCGGTAAAAGAAAGAGATCATCTATCTTTTTGCCCACAATCTCCACCATGACAAACATTCCCGGAAGAATTGGGCGGTCCTGGGAGGGATGACCGTTTTTCACCTCAACCACAAGGGGTAATGTGCGGGTTTGTTCCTCCATCTGGCCTTTGACTCTCGATACAAATCCATCCCATGAAAGCTCCTGAAAGGGTGTTTTAAAGATGATTTTGGCCTTGACAGGGTCCCCTCCCTTTGGGTCCATGACCCCTCCTGTACCAAAATTGAGCCATATGGCCTCGCTGGGGGGGATACGCACCTCCACTTCCATGATCCCCACATTGTATATTTCCGCCAAAGGTGTCCCTGCCATCACATACTGGCCTGTTTCGGTTATTTTCTTAGCGATCCGGCAGTTGAATGGCGCCCTGATCTCTGTCCGCTCCAAGGCCAGTTTAGCTTCTTTGAGTTGCACTCGAACAGACTGTTGCTGAGCCTTTAAGAGATCTACGCGGAATTTCTGGAGTTGGAGGGAGTTTTGTATGTCCTGGGTCTTCAGGCGGGTTGTCAGCCAGATTTTCCGGGCCCGATCCAGCTCGTTCTGGGAAACCACTTTTCTCTTGGCCAAAGCCAACTGCCGGTCGAACTCGGTCTTGGACAGATCCAATTCTTCTTCAGCAATTTTCAACGTGGCCTGGAGATTTTTTTTCTCCTGGGCTACACGGGCCAATTCTGCCTGCAAGCTATGGATCTCTGTTTGGAGTTTTTCCACGCGGAGGGAATAATTACGTGGATCAATGCGTATTAAAAAAGACCCTTTTGGAAAATAGACCCCTTCTTCAAAATCAGGAGACATCTCAATGATACTCCCGCTGATTTCAGCAGTGAGGATTAACCTCTCCCCGGATCGTACAGTGCCGTAAACCTCAATGATCATGTTGGGAGAAGTCTTCTGGATCTGGATCACATCAACCAGTGGACCCAGTTTATTCACTGTCTTCTGCTGAGGCTTTGGACGGGTTTTGACAAGAATCGCCCCTACCAGCAGGGAAATGATGATGACAACCGCTATTCTAGCTACCCTTAACCATATTCGAGGTTTTGATGCCCCTTGAGATTCCATTTTGTCATGCCCTGCCATTTTGTCCAAACCGGTTTCCATTCTCCAATGTTTTCCCTTTTTATATGCTGATCATGCCATTTTGCAAGCGGAATCAGTGTGGCAGGAATATACCTTGACATTTTTTAGTGGAATAAGGTAGTTTATAAATTGTCGCTAGGGGTGGTTTCTCTGAGAGCTGGAGCGATATCCTGCAACCCTTAGAACCTGAACTGGCTAATACCAGCGGAGGAAAGCGGCGCGATTACCGAGTTTACGCGTTATTCGTGTTTATTGAGTTTTTAGAGCCGCTTTCTCCTTTGAGGGAAGCGGCTTTTTTATGGCGTATGCCATAGGGATCTGAACCTAACCCGCAACGGCTTTCAAAGCCGTTAGAAAGGGGGAGTACGTATGAAGGAGAGAAACGGGATAAAACCTGTTGGACAGGAGGGCCGAAACTTGACCGGGGTGGATTTTTTTCTCCTCTGGTCCGGGGCAGCTGTTTCCCTCGCCGAGATCTGGGCAGGGGGCCTCCTGATCCCGTTAGGGTTTGTGACAGGCCTCGTGGTGATCCTTATCGGGCACCTCATAGGGAATACGCCCTTGGCCTTTGGCGGAATCATAGGAAGTAGAACCGGCATCCCCTCAATGGTGGCAATTAGACCATCCTTTGGGATTCGAGGGTCATATTTTGCCACGGTACTCAACCTCGTTCAGCTTGTCGGATGGACCGGGGTAATGCTTTGGATTGGGGGTAAGGCTGCACAGGGGGTGTGGCCTTTGCCCATATTTGGATTTCGGGGCTGGGTCATCATCGCCGGATTCGCGACCACCCTTTGGGCGCTCCTTGGGCATCGCTATTGGAAATGGCTTCACAGGATCGCCATAACCGCCCTCATAGCGCTCTGCTGTCTCATGAGCTATGTAGTGTTTCATGAGTACGGTCTGAGCCGTCTCCTGGAGGCTCCCGTAAAAAGTGGAATGCCCTTTATGATCGGCCTCGATCTCGTCATTGCCATGCCCATGTCCTGGCTCCCCCTTGTGTGTGATTATTCACGATACGGGAAAGGCACGGGATCCGCCTTTTGGGGAACATGGATAGGCTATTTCATCGTTAGTTCCTGGATGTATACCATAGGCCTCGCTGCGGCACTTGCCACACAATCGGCAACACCGGACAGCATGGTCCTGGAATTGATGGTGGGTCTGGGGCTTGCCGTACCCGCCATTATTATAGTCCTCTTTTCTACCTTCACGACTACTTTCCTTGACATATATTCGACGGCCATTTCTGCCCTCAATATATGGCCTGAAATGGGCCGGAAACGTGGGAGTGTTGCATGCGGTATTTTGGGAACGGCGCTGGCATTGATGTTTCCCGCCACTGCTTACGAGGGCTTTCTGCTCTTTGTCGGTTCGGTGTTCTGTCCGCTGTTTGGGGTCGTTCTTTCAGACTATTTTTTCCTCAGACGACAGAGGTACTTCGAGGCTGGATTTGATCGACAAGGCATTTATTGGTACCTGGGCGGATTCAACCCATGGGCGTTTGTGGCGTGGGGGATAGGATTTGGACTCTATCACCTCCTGCAGAGCGAAACCGCCTGGGGCTCGTCAGTCCCCAGCCTTGTCGCTGCAGGAGTAATTTATCTGATCCTTATGCAGCTATTCGGTTTTTCTTCCGGGGTTGAAAAGGATGAAAACGGGGGCCATCAATAAAGAACAAGGTGCAACGTTCGGTCGGAAGCCTTAGAAATATCGGAGGTGTTTTATGAAGCGGATTTTGACCATAGCCGGTTCTGATTCCGGGGGTGGTGCGGGAATTCAGGCGGACTTAAAGACTATCACCGTGATGGGCAGTTATGGTATGAGCGCCATAACCGCCCTAACGGCCCAGAATACATTAGGTGTGCAAGGGGTTCATCCCGTACCCATCGATTTCATCAAACTGCAGATGACGTCGGTTCTTTCCGACTATGGGGCAGATGCGGTGAAGACAGGGATGCTCGCTACCCCGGAAATCGTTCTGACGGTGGTCGAGCAGTTAAGACGTTACAAGGTTGAACTCTTAGTTGTTGACCCGGTCATGGTGGCAAAGAGCGGGGACGCACTTCTGTCCAAAGATGCACGGGTCACAATGAGGGAAGTTCTCTTGCCAATGGCCCACGTGGTAACCCCCAATCTTCCCGAGGCATCTGAGCTCTGCGGATTTCCCGTGGAGGGGCTTGATACTATGAAAAAGGCGGCCAGGAGGATCCGTCAACTGGGCCCGAGGTTTGTGGTGGTCAAAGGGGGACACCTGAAGGGGGATGCATTGGACGTGCTCTTTGACGGGGAATCCTTTCATACCTTTGATGCGCCTCGTCTGAATAACCGGAATACCCACGGAACAGGGTGTACCTTTTCGGCGGCCCTGGTCACCCTTTTGGCCCAGGGTTTCACCGTGCCAGAGGCGGTAGGGGAGGCCAAACAATTCATTACCCGGGCCATTGCCACGGGTCTGGATTTCGGCTCCGGGCAAGGTCCCACAAACCATTATGCCTACCTGCTTCAATCCCAATCACTTTCCCAAACAAAATTGACTGAAAATATTGTCTAAGACGTCTTCACCTGTGGTCTCTCCCGTGATTTCTCCCAAGGCGTCGAGCCCGCTTCTAAGTTCTACGGCTATAATTTCCATTGGTGCCTCTTCCACTTTTCTGTGCTCCGCATCCTTGAAAAACTGAAGCGCATGGTTCAAGGCGTGCCGATGCCTTATGTTGGGGACCGCGTGAGAGGATGTCGTATCCAGCCGACCTTCAAGGATGCAATCCTTCATCGCCTTCTTCAGTTGATCGAGCCCCTGGCCGGTGAGGGCTGAAATCTTGACCAAAGGGAAAAGAGAAAGCGCCTCGATGTCTGCCCCCTGACCGAGTTTGGAGGGCAGATCGATCTTATTTATAACTATCAAAGCTTTCTTTCCTTTGGATTGAAGGATAATGTCCAGATCTTCCTGACCCAGGGGACGGCTCTGGTCAATGACAATTAATACAAAGTCTGACTCCTTCAATTTCCGTTTGGTTAAGTCGATTCCAAGCCTTTCCACTTCATCATTCACCTTCTGGAAGCCCGCAGTATCCATGAGCCTGAGTGGTATTCCTTCAATATTTATGGTGGATTCGATGATATCCCTCGTAGTTCCGGGTATTGGGGTCACAATGGCTCGTTGTTCGTTCAGAAGGCGATTCAAAAGGCTTGACTTGCCCGCATTGACCCGGCCTGCAATGACGGTATTGATGCCATCTACCCAGATCCTGCTTTCATGGGCCTTTATCAGGGCTTCAATAGGTTTTATCAGGTCTTCGGTTATTCCCCTTGTTTCCTTCTCTCCGAAAACCATATCAGGTTCCTCTTCCGGAAAATCGATTGCTACCTCTACCTGTGCAAGGATATGGATGGCCTTTTGTCTCAAGTCTTCGATCTCATCCTTAAACGAGCCCTGGACCTGCTGTGAGGCCAAATACAGCCCCCTTTCTGACTGGGAATTGATAATATCGATGACTGCTTCAGCCTGAGTCAGGTCGATCCTGCCGTTAAGAAATGCCCTATGTGTAAATTCTCCTGGGGTGGCTAATCTTGCGCCATGAGCCAAAAGGATCTCGAGAATTTTTGAAAGGAGTGCGTACCCGCTGTGGGAGTTAATTTCAAGGACGTCTTCTTGAGTATAGGTATGGGGGGCCC
>JACKQG010000773.1_pt1 | contig 45516 bp, 46 predicted proteins | sample 8237621 | NCBI WGS metagenome assembly JACKQG01 (sample SAMN15677084, study PRJNA649215) | marine metagenome | biome: marine; feature: Black Sea; material: saline water; isolation source: suspended particulate matter (SPM) from the Black Sea western gyre | collected 2013-06-09/2013-06-10 | depth... | reverse complement strand
CATTAAAAATATTAAGAAGCATAATCTACCAAATGAGATAGAAAATTTATTAGTCCAATATTGGGATACAGGCGGAAGTAAAATTCGTGATTATCGAATATTAGATCAACATTATTCAGGCCTTGTAGATCACATCTTTCTTCAGCTCAGACCATCAAAAAAAGTATTATTATTGTTCCCAGATAACCCAAAAGAACGATCAAGGAAGAATTTTACATATGACCAAGAAATATGCGGTATTAGTATTTTACGTATTGGGTTTGATGAAGTACATGAATTGATTGAAAATGTGGCTGAATATTTTGGTTATATGCCAACATTGGTACAAACATCTACAAACTTGTATCAGCTAGGTGATTTGCGCCCATTCAGAAACAGATTGCTAAGTTTTTTGTTTGAAGCACCTATAAAAATCGATCCTGACGGTAAAAGAGCCCAAAACATTTCAGGTATTCGAATGAGTCAAAAAGAGGATGGAAAATTAGAACTTCAAAAAATGTACTTAACAAAGCAAAAACTTAAAGAAATAAATAGGAGAGATCGCTCCTTTTTAGAAAGGGTAAAAGAAGCATTACGGATATTAATATATAGATAGACAGAGATGCAATCTTTTTGTGAGTTGATTCTAGCTTGAACAGATACCGTTATAGTGAACATAGCCCACGTTTAAATTCCAGCAAGCCTAATTACACATCTAAGGACAAACCATGCAACTTACTCCATATACCGATTCCTGGGAAGAAGATGATCCGCACGCCAACTTTAAAGAGGATGTAGCTCATTACACCGTCGCTGACCCCCTCCCAACTATTGAGGGCTTGAGTCAAGCAACGGGTGTTCCGGTACCTGCTCTCATTCGCTATGTCCTGGTAAAGTATGCCGCCTCCAACGCCGATGCACTCTTGGCGATGGGTCCATTGGTCATCAATCAAATGGAAGAGCATATTGCAACTGCCGAAGCTGATGGCACTGATCAAGCACGGTTGAAGGCCTATGATGCATTGCGAGAAGTCGTTTCCTGGCTCGTTGTTGGGATGAAGGGATAAGCTCGCTAACGCTCTGCGGGGCTGGTACAAACTGTTGGGTGCAAAAATAGTTTTGTTTTTAGATGAATATCAAATATACTGAATATAAATGGACTGAGGTAGCGTGAGACTACTTGGAGGATATATATGTGCACAGAAGAAATAAAACTCCCTGCTGCTTTACTTGTCATGGAAAATTCGTCACTATTTAAATTTAACCAGGCTATCATAAAAATTGGTCGTGCTAGAGACAATGATCTCATTATTGAACATTCTAAAGTATCACGTAAGCATGCTGAGATAAGATATCAAAAAGAACGTTTTGAGGTAATTGATCTTGATTCAACTGGCGGAACGTATGTGAATGGAAACAAGATTGACAGATATATATTATCCAAAGGTGATGTTATTACCTTGGCTAACTTTCACTTAGTGTTTGGGGAAGAAGAATTCCCTGTTGTAAAATCGTCCGCTAAGTACAAGGTTCCGGATAAAACTGATAAACCGATCCACGATACTAGCATCATTTATAAGAGACAGAAGCTTTAATTGAGAAACACCTTCTTTTGATAAGTAGTTTGATATAGGGCTCAACGGAATTTGCGGCCTAACAAAGCCCAGCTACCCCATCATTCGCTACACCAGCTATTGGCGCATTTGGGATAAAGCGATCATATCAGGGCAGGGGAATTGGGACGAAAATCATGCAGGAGCTGATCAGAGATTTACGAGTGGATGGTGTCAGAAGAATCGAGTAGAGGGTTGAAGCAGATAATCATCGAGCGATAAGTTTCTATAAGAAATTAGGATTTGAAGCGGAGGGTACCCTGCGGAAGTATATGAAAAGGGAGCTGGATGCTGATTATGTTGATGTCCATCTGATGGGTTTGTTGTTGGAATAAAAATAGTATATATAGCGATATGGCGAGAGGATTATGCCAAATTTAATTACCACTTTGGGCCATAAAAGCCCTGCTGAACTGGGGATGATTTTGCCTCATGAGCATATTTTTGTCGACCTTCGAACCTGGGATACGCCGGGTTATGCCCAGGCCGAAGTTGAAGATGTGATCCAGCTCATGGCTCCGGAAATTGCAAAGGCCCGGGAAGTTGGTGTAACCGCGATTGTTGAATGCAGTACCATCGGCGTGGGTCGCCGGGTGGATATTGATCTGGCTGTGTCCAAGGCCACTAATCTACCCATCGTAATTCCGACCGGTATTTATCGTGAGCCCTGGGTTCCTGACTGGGCACATGCGGCCAGTGAAGCCAAATTGGCCGAGTGGATGTTGAGCGAATTACAAGGTGAAATTGAGGGTAGTGGAGTGCAAGCCGGCTGGATTAAGCTGAGCGCAGGGGATCAGGGATTAACAGCCTGTGAAAGCAAAATCTTGCGGGCGGCTGCAACTGCGGGCCGGGAAACAAATGCCATCATTGGAAGCCACACTATCCAGGGCCGGGTGGTTCGGGATCAACTTAATCTTATTGAGAAGATGGGGTATGCCCCCGACCGATTTATCTGGATCCACACCCAAAAAGAACAGGATTTTAATTTGCACCTTGAAATGGCGCGACGTGGAGCCTGGCTTGAGTATGACACAATTGGGGATAATGATGAGGGTGATCTGCAGAATATCCTCCGCCTCCTGGACGCTGGATTGGGTGATCAGTTGCTGCTCAGTCATGACCGGGGCTGGTATGATCCAGCACTGCCGGGGGGCGGGATTCCCAAACCATACACCTATCTTTCAGATCAGTTTCTCCCCAAACTGCGGGCTGAGGGGGTGGATGAGGGTACGATCCGTCAACTAACTCAGGACAATCCCTATCGGGCGTTTGCCCGCTAAATTGAGTTAATCCTGGTCTGAACCTTTATCGTATAATCAAGATTGTCCACGTCCAACAAATCCGCGGGTACCCGGCTTGTTTCAAGTCATCAGGACAAACGCAAAACCTTCGGCAGGAGAAAATGTAAATGAACTCACGTGAGCGAATCAAATCTGCCCTGGATCATCAACAACCGGACCGCGTGCCGATCGATTTCGGGAGTCATCGGTCCAGTGGGATTGCGGCAATTGCCTACGCAAAATTGAAGAAAGCTTTGGGGATTTCGTCGGGGGAGATCTACGTCTACGACATGGTCCAGCAGTTGGCAATTGTCGAACCTGAGATCCTGGATTATGTTGGATCTGATGTCGTCGAGCTGGGTCGGGGTTTCATGCTGGAGGATCAGGACTGGAAGGATTGGGTATTGCCTGATGGCACGGCCTGCAAAATCCCCTCCTTTATCAATATTGAGAAGCGCGGCAGGGACTCTTATCTGCTTTCTGACGACGGAATTGATCTGGCGATCCAAAAAGAAAGCTGTATGTTTTTTGAGCAAATCCACTGGCCCTGGTTGGAAGAAAATCCGGAGGAGCAGGATTTCTCAGATCTGGAGCAGGCCTTTAAATACACCATGTGGACCGGAATCCCGGCCCCGGGTGGACATATCCCGCTGACGGATGAGGGGTGTCAGCAGCTTGCTGAGGGAGCCCGGACACTGCGTGGATCGACCGATCGCGCCATTCTTGGCATCTTTGGCGGGAACCTCTTTGAAGTGCCGCAATTTCTTTACCGCATGGATACTTATCTCAGGCATATGGGCTATCATCCTGAAGCCTGTGAACGGCTCTCAGAGGCACTCTGTGATTTCTATATGCCGCGATTGGAGAAATGGCTTGGTGCGGTCGGTCCCTATATTGATGTGATCTTATTCGGCGATGATCTTGGAGGGCAGACAGGCCCGATGATCTCACCGAAAATGTACCGGCGCTATTACAAATCATGGCACGCGAAAATGTGGCAACGCACGAAGGAACTCGCTCCGCATCTCAGCATCAATCTGCATTCCTGCGGGGGGATTGAACCACTGCTGGATGACCTGATCGAGGCCGGGCTGGATTCAATAAATCCGGTCCAGGTCACCTGCAGGGGCATGGATCCAGCGCAACTCAAAAGAGATTATGGTGAGCGATTGACCTTTTGGGGTGGCGGTTGTGATACACAGCGCATTTTGCCCCTCGGGACGCCAGATCAAGTCCGGGAGAATGTGCGTCAGTTGGTATCGGTTTGGGCTCCCGGTGGTGGCTTCGTCTTTCAGCAGATTCACAATATTCTGTCTGAAGTCGCACCGGAGAATATTATCGCGATGTTCGAGGCTGTCAGAGAATAGTCAGCGCAATCTGATTTTTTCTCCACCAAATCCTGCCTACAAAAAAAGGAAATAAATTATGATCCCCTCCCACTGGACAGAAAAATATCTCACGATCAACGGTGTCTCTTACCACTATTGGCGGACTGGCGAGGGCAGCAAACCGCCCCTGGTCCTGGCGCATGGCTTTTCTGATAACGGCCTCTGCTGGATTCAAACGGCTCTCGATCTTGAAGCCGACTACGATATCATTATGCCCGATGCCCGCGGTCATGGACTCTCGGCCCGCATCCAACCTGGCGAGAGCGTGGATATGGGGGCCGATCTTGCCCGGATCATCCAGACTCTGGGGCTGGAACGCCCGATCGTCGGTGGCCACTCGATGGGGGCAATGGTAGCCTTTGAATTGGGCGTGCGCTATCCCGAAATCCCTCGAGCCTTACTGCTCGAAGATCCGCCCTGGTTCGAGCACGAAGAAAGCGTGGAACTAAGTCAACTCAGTGAACATCCCATGGCCCCCTGGGTTGAAACCGTGACGAGATTGACTCTCGATGAACTTGTCGCCGATACCCGCATCGAGCATCCCACCTGGCCGGAGTGGGTTATTGATACCTGGTGCCCGGCCAAAAAGCAAATGGATCCCAATATCCTTTCGATCTTGAGCATCGATGAAAGCGATTGGGAAGAAAATGTCCCCCAACTCACCTGCCCGACGTTGATCGTTACCGCAGATCTGGAAAAGGGCGGCCTCCTCTCTCCAGCCATTGCTGACCGGGTGCAGGAGTTGAATCACCATATTTCAGTCATTCATATTCCGGACACAGGCCATCATATCCGCTTTGAAGATTATGAAAGTTATATGAAAAACGTAAATGCTTTTTTTTCTGGAAATTGAATAGCGCATAGCCTCTCCCGATCATCTTCATGAGAAACTCAAAATGAGCGAAGAAAAATTCTCCCCGTTGAATTTTACCGAGAAAAATACAGATGAAATGATAGCCACCTCTCGATCATTTTATTTGGATATGAAACGTCGCCGCACGGTCCGTGATTTTTCAGATCGTCCGATTCCAGAGGAGGTGATCAATAATGCCATTTTAGCTGCAGGGACAGCACCCAGTGGTGCTAATCAACAGCCCTGGCATTTTGTAATTGTCAAAAATCCAGAGACTAAAAGGAAGATTCGCGAGGCGGCAGAGAAAGAAGAGAGGGAATTTTATCAGGGACGTGCTCCTGAAGAATGGCTGAAAGCACTCCAACCACTAGGGACGGATGAAAATAAGCCTTTTCTGGAAATCGCACCTTGCCTGATCGGAGTGTTTTTAAAAAAGAATACTATTGATGAAAAAGGTGTAGCGCACAAAAATTATTACCCAACTGAATCTGTAGGGATCGCAACCGGGATATTGATCACAGCATTGCATCAAGCGGGCCTTGCTACCCTGACCCATACGCCGAGTCCAATGAAATTTTTGAATGAAATTCTGGGACGACCTGATAACGAACGTCCATTCCTGTTATTGATCACAGGATACCCAGGCAAGGATGCGATGGTGCCAAATATCAGCAAATACAAACTTGATCAAATCGCTTCCTATGATTGAAAGTCAATATTTTAGAGTAGTCATGGCTATCCCCATATGTTTCCCAGGCTCGCGCCAATATCAGGATGGTCGATATTCTTGCTGGATGAATTTCTTTAAAATAAGTAAACCAAGCTAATATTGAGGAAAATAATGGCACCCGATAAAAATATTGAGGGATTAGCTGAAAATTGGGGAGCAGATTTCTTTGGTGTGGCAGAGCTTTCTCCTGCCCGTGATGCAATCCTTGAACAGGGTGGGGCAGTGATTGCGGAATATCCGCGTGCGATTTCGATTGGCATCGCTCTTTTAGACACCATTGTAGATCAACTGCCCCAACGAGCGGAGCGGGCTGTAGCGATTAATTATCAACATCATGGTTATGATCTGATCAACCAGCGGCTCGACCTGATTAGCTCAAGATTGAGTAGCGTAATCCAAAGCGATGGCTATAAAGCCTTGCCAGTCCCAGCCTCGAAGACGATAGATGACGAGAAGCTGGTTGCGGCCTTCTCACATAAGATGGGAGCCCATCTGGCCGGATTGGGATGGATTGGCAAGAACTGTCTCCTGATTACGCCAGAGAGAGGCCCCCGAGTTCGGTGGGCAACGATACTGACGGATGCGCCGTTGAAAGTGACAGGGGAATCAATGGAAGATGGTTGTGGCGATTGTCAGAAATGCGTCGAGATTTGCCCGATCAACGCCTTCACAGGGCAACCTTTTCGGGAAAAAGAAGCTCGGGAGGCTCGCTTTGATGCTGGCAAATGTGATCGCTATTTAACCAGGCTGGAAGAGCAGAATCATGTGGGTGTGTGTGGACTGTGTTTGTATATTTGTCCCTACGGAAGGCAGTAGAAATAACAGGCTGGCCTAATATGACAACAATATTTCAAAGAAATGAAATTCCAATTGCCTATTCAATGATAGAGACTGCAAGAAGGATTCGACCTCGCAGGGATGGGAGGCACCCATTTGAGCAGTACTTTCTATTTTGGACGGCATTCAATAATATTTACACAACCATTGCCCATCGTGAAGGCTGTTGGACTCAGATAAAAGAAAACAAGGATGGCTCTATTGCTACAATTGCAAATGGAAATGTAAATATTCCTGAAGTGGAAATCGTCAGTGAAAGAGAGCAGATTCGTTTTGCCCTCCAGGAATTTGACGATAATTTGAAAGATACCCTAATTCTTCATGAAGGGACTAAATATTTTCTTGGTCGAACCCCCTTCTTTCAAGGGAAAAAGATAGAATTTGATTCCTTCGGCCAAAGAGTTAATGGCGTGATCAATATCAATTACACCACTGATAGCCAATATCCGGTTTGGAGTCCGGTCGATTTTCAGTTTTATAAGGCGTATTTAAAAAACCCTGAGAACGAAGAAAATAGAAATTTTTTAGCAGGCCAAATTATCGATTTGCTTTATACAATTAGAAAAAACTTTATGCATGGCAGCAAAAAATTTGATGATGCAAATGATATTAAAGTTGTCGAAAATGCTTTGCCCATGCTTCAATTAATCGTAGCCTCTTTTACACAATGAAAAATGAACTCAAAAATCGGAATTGAATTTAGTTTCCTGGAAAAACACTTACATTAAAGGATGTCAAGATGTCAATAAAATTCGTGCATACCAACCTGATCGCAAAAGATTGGAAGCGACTCTCAGCCTTCTATCAGGAAGTTTTCGAGTGCGTGCCCGCTCCGCCAGAACGTGATCATTCTGGTGAGTGGCTCGACAGGGTGACCGGGCTCAAAGCCTCACATATCCGCGGGATCCACCTTCGTCTTCCGGGCTGCGGAGAGGCTGGTCCAACCCTCGAAATCTTTTCCTATAATTCCATGCCCGAACACCCCTCTGTCCAGCCAAATACACCGGGCTTTTCCCATGTCGCCTTTATCGTCGACGATGTTGGGGCAACAGCGCAGGAGATCTTGAATCATGGCGGCTCTGCGATAGGTGAGCTTGCAATCCGTGATCTTCCCGGCGTGGGGTTACTGACTTTTCAATATCTTGCCGATCCCGAAGGAAATATCGTCGAAATCCAAAACTGGAAGAAACCCGACAATCGATAGCGTTATCAGGAGCAATATGAGTAAATTTCTTATCTACGGATCGTATGGATATACAGGATCGCTGATCGCCAAGCAGGCCCTTGAGCGCGGGCATCAACCTCTGCTGGCCGGACGAAATGAGAAAAAGCTGGCGGCACAAGCTGCGACCCTGGGTTTGCCCTCACTCGCCTTTGATCTTTCCGAAACCGAAAAACTGGATTCCGCACTCCGCGACGTGGACGTGGTGCTGCACTGCGCCGGTCCATTTGGGTATACCTACAAAGCCATGACCGAGGCCTGCCTGCGCACCGGCACCCACTACCTTGATATTGGCGGGGGCACGCCAGAGCTGGAAGCCGTCGCTGCGTTGGATGCAGATTCCAAATCTGCCGGGATCATGATGATGCCCGGCGCAGGTTTCGATGTGGTCCCCTCCGATTGTTTGCTCTTATATCTCAAAGAAAAACACCCCTCCGCCACACATCTCCAGCTCTCGATTCGGGGTGTCGGTGGCGGCGTATCGCGCGGCACGGCTCGTTCTGGTATCGAAAATATGGACCGTCAGGGTACCATCCGCAAAAATGGCAGGATGACTCAGGTTCCGGCTGCATGGAAGATCCGCGAAGTCGATTTTGGGCGGGGTCCGGTCAAGGTCACCTCGGTGGGTTGGGGTGATGTTGCGACGGCTTTTTACAGCACGGGAGTCCCTAATATCGAAACTTATATGTATTTTCCCGCTATCGCCCGCAAGCTGATGCGTGCCAGCGCTTCTCTTGGCTGGCTGCTTTATAATCGTCCTGCCAAAAATATCATCAAGGCCCTGATCGGCTTAATGCCACCCGGCCCCTCTGCCAAAAAGAACGCCAATGGTTTCAGCCTGCTAATTGGCGAAGCTTATGATGAGAGCGGAGAGCATATCCGCGCCAAGCTGCGCACCCCGGAAGCCTATTATTTTACCGCTCAAACCAGCGTCGCCATCATTGAGCGTGTGCTGGCGGACGATTTCAAGGTCGGCTTTCAGACACCTTCCATGGCTTATGGCCCAGATTTTGTGCTGGGATTTGATAGTGTAGAACGCGAGGATTTATAATTGAAAAGGAGTTACTCATGCGACGATCAATATTGGTCATTCTACTTCTTATGCTTGGATTAGCCTCTTGTGGAGGCGCGCCAACCTCTGACCCACAGCCTGCCCCCTCACCGACAGATCTGCCTCAGCCCCCGACCGGAGTCCCACCAACTGATAGTCCCGTCGAGGAAGAGATGATTGAAGAGGAGCCTGCCATGCCCTTTGAATTGACCAGTCCTGCATTTATGCATGAGGCAGATATCCCCGTTAAGTTCTCCTGTGATGGAGATGATATTTCGCCGCCGCTTGCCTGGAGTGAGCCACCCGTGGGAACAGAAAGTCTTGCCCTTATCATGGATGACCCGGATGCGCCTGTTGGTACCTGGGATCATTGGATTCTTTTCAATATCCCCGCAGATAAAGGCGAACTTGAAGAAAATCTTCCTGTTACCGGGAAAAATCAGGATCCCGGATCAATATTTGTTGGCAACAACTCCTGGAACCGTTCTGATTATGGCGGTCCTTGCCCTCCCGGAGGTACGCATCGTTACTTTTTTAAATTATATGCACTGGATACCACACTCAGCTTTCTTCCCGGTGTGAAAAAGGATGATTTGCTGAATGCCATGGAAGGACATATTTTGGCTGAAACCCATTTAATGGGCACCTTCACCCGGTAATTCTTTTCAAAGGAACTTGTCTTTTTGGATTATGAATATCGCCCCGCTCAACTCTTAAAGACTCTACTCTTTTTTAAATATAGAAATACTGTCAATCTGCGCCGTTTGCGGGGCGACATCGAATGGCGTGACCTCGTCCAGGCGGTAGCCGCCCTTGATCAGGCGTGCAGCATCCCTTGCGAGGGTGGACGGGTCACGTGAGACGTAGGCCAGCGTGGCTGCGCCGAGGTGCAGAATCCCGTCGAGGGTATGCCGACCAAGCCCACCCATGGGCGGATCGGCGAGCAGAATATCAGGGGTAAAGTCAAGGCTGGGGAGGGCATCTTTTGCCTGGGCCTGGTAGAGTTCCACATTCTCAAACTCATCTAGATTGATCCCGAAATCTTCACAGGCGGCGGGAGACTCTTCGATGCAAACGAGGCGTCCAACCTTGGGAGCAAGAAAGGCGCTAAAGGAGCCTATCCCGCTAAAAAGCTCTATCAGGGTGGAATCGGAAGTGAGAGGGAGGGTATTAAGCAGGTGCGTGATCATTTTCTCGGCTACGCGAGTGTTGGGATGCGAAAAAGAGGCCGCGGAGACTCGCAGCGGACGGTTGTGGAGCGTGATGACGAGGTGATCATCTCCACCCATCACGATGGCATCGCCTGCGGTGAGGTGTACGACGGAAAGATCAGTTTCGAGGGTCATTTCAGGGGTTTCAGGATTATCCGAATGGATAATTAGCATCAGATTGTTGGCGGCATCCTGACGGAGGGAGATAGTTTCAAAGAGATCGTTTTCACCAAATTCAAGTTCTGTCCAAAAGTCGTTGACCGTAGACTCAGGGAGGTGGCATTCGGTGATTGAGAGGATATTGGGGAATGAAATTCCCTGTTTTCGTCTGTCTGTCAGTTGAAAATCCATCTGGTTTCGATAATGCCAGATTTCTGGTGATGGGATAATCTCATTTACCGGGGGATTCTTGACCTTGCCGATACGGATGAGCTGGTCGCGGAGAATCTCTTCCTTGGCACGGAGTTGGGATTCGTAGGGGATATGTTGATAAGCGCAATGCCCACATCCACCAAAGTGCGGACATTTTGGTGGAATGCGCTCTGGTGAGTCTTCGAGAACTTCAAGCAGTCTTGCTCGGGCGAAACCACGTTTCTGGAATGTCAATCTGATTCGAACGCGTTCACCGGGCAGAGCAAAGGGGACAAATACAGCACGGCCAAATTTCCCGCCTTCGGAGGCTGGCAGCCGCCCCATCGCCTCGCCACCATAAATGAATTTTTCAAGAGTAATTTCGTAGGTTTCGTCTGTCATTAGAAAGCCGTAGGGGTGACCGGCCGGTCGCCCCTGCGGGGTTATTTTATTTTCTCTTTCCAAAGCCTGGATAATACCTCTTCCAACCGCTCTGCCAATAAAGCGGGGGTGTCGGTGGTTACATCGTCTTCGTTCTCGAATACTGCATAAGGAACATCCATGCCTCGGATATTAACGAATTCGGCATTGGGCTTGCTGAACTCAGCCCAGTCATCATCTTTATAGAGAAGCTCCAGCTTATCATCAGGGAGACCATGCTCGAGGATGCTATCCGGTCTTTCAGGATTGAAGCGACGCCTATTCTTGCGCAAGGATTCTTCGAAAGGTACGCTCACATAAACGATCGCGGCGCGCTCAAGGATGCTCTCATCAAGATGCGGAAGGGCCTCGGTATAGCCACCATGTTCGCTGCCGCGCGAGAATTCGATGATCAGCGTATGTTCGTCGTGATAATTTTCTATGCGCATGCGTTTGGGAACCTCAACATTAAAACGTTCGATCAGCAAATGCCAGAGATACTTATGTTTGAAGAACCCTTCTGAATCAGTATGCAGGCGTGGTTGTCCAAGAATATTTTCCAGGATATGGTCTTCTTCAAACCATGCCCAGAGCATCGGGAAATCATCCAGAAAATCCAGTTTGCCAATATGAAACCGATTGTGACGGTTTTCGTCAGTACTGCGCCTCAGATAGTTTATGATCTCACTTTTTCCTGAGGCCGGGCGCCCGATCAGGATGATGATGTCAAAAGTGTTTTTAGTCATCTATATTCTCGGACAACAATTTTTTATCAAATCTTTGCTAAAGGATGAAGGATAATACGATCAACACTGCCAGGAACATGCCCGCCAAAAGACCGATCCTCTTTAGATCATTCTTGATTTCTGTGTAATCCGGGTTGAATTCTGCTGCGGTGCGTGAGGGGCGGACAGAATTGATCGGTTTTCTTCCATTTGTTTTACGGTTGCTTTTTTTAGCCATTTTCTACTCCTGTTAATTTATTAAGTTTGCAAAGACAGCGATTCGTTGGGTATCTATCAGATAAGGGTAGCAAGAAATCAAAGTTGTGGTCGGATTGCTGGTTGCAGCCATCACCTCGACCTGTGTCGGCTCGACGATCACTGTTCCGCTGACCTCATAGATATATTGGCGCTTCTGCGTGAAAACGGAAATTTCATCGCCGGGCTGTAATTGATCAAGATAGCGGAATATCTCTCCATAAACATCATTATGCCCGGATAAGACCATATTCCCGGTCTCCCCAGGATTGGCTGAACCCAAGTGTTGAGCTACGCCCTTCTTCAACTGCTCCCAGCCATCGCCCTGCACGATCGGTGCATCCACGTTGAGGGCAGGGATCTGGATGCGGATGGCTTGCTCCGGGCTGGAGGGTGGGATGGGCAGATCTTTGAGCGACTGCACCATCGGGCGGAGATGATCCGGGATCTCTGCTTCGTTGGGACGCGTGTTCCCGTTTGTGTCTGGAGGAGTATGCCCCGAGGGGAGTACCACTGCCATCACAAGCGGAGTTGGCGCCATCGTTGGCTGTTCGAGCGCGGAGGCAAATTCGGCGTTCAGATCACGCAGAATGCCGAATCCGCTCAGGATAATTCCGATCAACCCAAGTACAGCGATCACTTCAACAGCAAGAAGGAGACGATCAGCCCAACTTTTTCGGGCAGATTTCTCAGTGACGGGGGCAAGTTCCTCTTCAGATGTTTCGATAACGGGATTAATATCCAACTCGGCAGGTTGATTCGAGGCAAGCTGAACTACCCGTCCCGTTCGACGATAATGCTCAAGTCTATCCTGACGCACGTTACGCCGCTTTTCCATCAATAAGCGACGGAGTTCTCCTATGGTCAGGTCTTCAGGTGATTTTGCTTTTCGTCTCATAGTTTCGGCTTGGGATTATACCGCTTTTTTGCCCTCACCCCGTCCTTGCTTCGCTCGGACTCCCCTCTCCCGCGCGCGGGAGAGGGGTTGGGGGTGAGGGCGCTATTGTGCGCAATTTCCATAATCAAATTCTTCAATATTCCAGAGGGGGCTTGCCACGGTGGCATCCAGAGAAAAACCGCATAGATCGGGGCGGGAAGCGGCGACGCGAAGATAAGGATAAAGAGGGATGGCAGGAAGCTCCTCGGCATAGATGACGAAGGTATCCTGATAATTTTCCCTGAAGAGAGGCTCATCGGGCAAGCTAAAAGAGGCTTGATCGCAGGCTTTATCATAGGCCTCATTGCTGAAGCCACTGATATTTTCACCGCGCCAGCCATTTGCCGGATTGGGGATGGATGCTGTGCTGAACCAATCACAGTGTGGGATATTGCCTTCAGTACCCATTGCAAATTGTGCAAGGTCGAATTGACGGCCAAAGAGGAGCCCATCTGGTCCAGCTGCGTAGAATTCTTCTGGGGCGAGGAAATGCAAATTGACGCCAATCCCACATTGTTGCAGGGAGCCGGCGAGGATTTCACTGACTTGTCTGCGTTGGATGGAAGTGGTTGTCAGATAATCCAGTTCAAGGCGTGTACCTGTCGGTACGTCGGTTACGTTAAGGGCCGTACGCGGGGTGGATGGGTCATTGTCAAGGTCTTTCCAACCGATTTCATTAAGCAGATTGGTCCCCTCATTGAGATCAAATGAATAGAGATTGTGATCCGCTGTAACCAGCGGATGCTCGTTGGGGATATAGTTATCGGGGACGGTGGCAAGACCGTGCAGAACCGTATCTACAACTGCCTGGCGATCGAGGCAATAAGCGAGCGCCTGTCTTGTTTTGGGATCGCTGAGGAGCTTGGGACGGTCGTTGCCAGAGATGATTCCGTCGTCGTGGCTGGAGGGGTTGATCCCGATGTGAAGACTCTCCATCGACATCTTTTCAGTTGAATAGAATTGTATTTGTCCAGCCTCTTCGAGTTGCTGGAGGAGGGCAACCTGCCCATCAAGAGGGATGCTGGGATCGAGGAGATCACATTCGCCATCAAGGAGCGCAGCGATGGCGGTATTTTGGTTGGCTATAAAACGAAAGTTGATCACATCCAGCTTGGGGAGGCCCTCATCTGCCCGATAATAAAGGGGGTTTTTGACGAGACGAATACCTTCGGCGGGTATCCATTCATCCACCACGTAGGCACCCCAGCCAAGCGGGAACCGAGAAGCGACATCCGCATCAAGCAACTCGGTAGCGGTGAATACGCTCCAGAAATGGTAGGGCATTGGGGTCCAAAAATTGGTCATATAGCTATTATCGCGGTACCCGGGCAATCCCCGCCAGGTGACGGAGTTGGGATCGGCGGCTTCGTAGGATTCTGTTCGCTCAAGGAGATATTCGGAAGTTACCTCCCTGCTGGCGATGGCGAGATCAAAGGCATACACAGAATCGTCAGCTGTGAGAGGTGCACCATCGGCCCAGCGCATATCGCCCAAAAAGCTGAAGTTGACGACCATCTCATCCATCTCGAGGTTCATATCCTTTTTGTAGGTAATGATGCAGGATGTTGTTTGACAGCCCGCAGGATAGACGCGAATGCCTTCGATCAATTCGATTAAATTTCCTTCGGCATCAATGACCCAATCTCCCTCGGAAACCGGGACAGAGATGATGCTTGCGTCATCCTGTGCAAGGGAGGGGACTCTCTGGAGGCTGACGGGCTGGTAATCATAGTTGCGGCTATCGAGAGGGCCATCGTAAATTGCTTCAAGGACACTTATTGCAGCGGGGTTGGGATTATCGTGAATATAGAGGGTGTTTGGCTCATGACCGAGGCAAATTGTCAGTTCGCGGATGGGCTTGGGCGTGGCAGTGGCTGCGTTAGCAGTGGGAGCAGGCACGAGTGGAGTAGAGGTAGGCGTTGCTTCAGTTGAAGGGGAACAGGCAGAAAGAAATAGCCCTATAAAAACTATCCAGAAAAATATCCTTTTAGTATCTAGCAACATAAGTCCTCCGAAGGCCCAAATCTCCCTTGATTGTAATCTGATTTTATCTGGTTGTGGAAAGATCAGATTTTTGGGGAGCACTTAAAATACGAAGAATTCTTGATAATGCCCCCCTTTGTCCCCCTATTTTTGTATTTCAAAATGGGGGGAATTGCTCTGCCCCTCCTCTCGCGAAGCATCCTTTAGGGTAAATTCCGTTTTTAGAATTTGGGGGCATCCTTCGGATATGCTACACGAAGACTGGGAGGGGGCTTGTGAAACACACATCAATTTATGAACTCCCAAATTCCATTCCCACGATTTCTGTTTGAGGTGTAAAATAGCCTCCGCTCAGTGGTAGAATCGAAATAGCTTTTTTGGTAATTGGAGGTTCTGATATGGAAGAAAAAACAGGTTCTTTTGCTCTAAAAAAGGGATTGGCTCAAATGCTCAAAGGTGGCGTGATCATGGATGTGGTTACCGCCGAACATGCGAAGATCGCAGAAGATGCAGGTGCTTGCGCCGTGATGGCGCTGGAACGTGTTCCTGCTGATATCCGCGCAGATGGCGGTGTTGCCCGGATGAGCGACCCCGATATGATCCTTAGCATTATGGATGCAGTCAGCATCCCGGTAATGGCGAAAGCCCGGATCGGGCATTTTGTAGAGGCACAAATCCTTGAATCCCTGGGGATTGACTATATTGATGAGTCTGAGGTTTTAACGCCCGCTGATAAAGACTATCATATTTATAAACATGATTTCAAAGTTCCCTTTGTCTGTGGCTGCCGCAATCTTGGTGAAGCGCTGCGTCGCATCGGCGAGGGCGCTGCAATGATCCGTACCAAAGGCGAGGCCGGCACTGGCGACGTGGTTGAGGCTGTTTATCATGCCCGCACCGTATTGGGCGAAATTCGCCGTTTACAAAATATGCCCATTGAAGAAGTGATGACTTACGCCAAAGAGATCGGCGCACCTTTTGATGTCGTCATGGAAACCCGTGAACTTGGTCGGCTGCCCGTGGTCAATTTTGCAGCGGGTGGCATCGCCACTCCCGCAGACGCAGCCCTGTTGATGCAGGTTGGTGTGGACGGTGTTTTTGTCGGCTCTGGTATCTTCAAATCTGGCGATCCGGCCAAACGTGCCGCTGCCATTGTCAAGGCGACCACCCACTATAACGATCCCGGCATTCTTGCCGAGGTCAGCAAAAATCTTGGTGAAGCGATGGTCGGCATCAATATCTCATCCATGCCCGAAGAAGACAAACTCGCCGGGCGGGGTTGGTAATCGTTATTCGTAAGGGCGGGTCTCAGACCCGCCCCAACAACTTATGAAAATTGGGGTACTTGCCTTACAGGGCGATTTTGCAGAGCATATCGTGATGCTATCGAAACTCGGCGCAGAGACGGCTGAGATCCGTTTGCCTGCGCAATTGGATGATCTGGATGGATTGATCATCCCGGGTGGGGAATCGACCACGATGGGCAAGCTGATGGTCGATTACGACCTGCTCGAGCCCTTGCGTGAATTTGGGCTTGCCCACGCTATCTGGGGCACCTGTGCCGGTGCGATTCTGCTCTCAAAAGATGTCCGCCGCGACCAGCCTCTGCTGGGATTGATGGATATCACTGTTGAGCGGAATGCCTTTGGGCGCCAGGTGGATTCTTTTATCGCCGCTCTGGATATCTCCACGTTGAAGCAAGCCTCAGGTTCAGGTACGGACGAACCCTTCCAGGCTGTTTTTATCCGCGCGCCGATCATTGAGTCAGTCAATGGAGATACGGAGATTCTCGTATCCCTCCCGGACGGAAAAATCGTGGCTGCACAACAGGGCCATCTGCTGGCGACATCCTTTCACCCCGAATTGACCGGAGATACCCGTTTTCATGAGTACTTTTTATCTTTGGTGAAATAGCCCCCCTCTTTCCCCCCTTTTTGTAGAAAAGGGGGATGTAAGGAAGAATAATGCCCCCACGTTCTCTTGAACTATTCGATCTGCCTTTGCTTCACAGGTATAGGGATGAGGCAATTTCCCTGGATAGTCTGCGAGAATTAACACGGGGCAACCCATTGCGTGCGGCGAATTTTCTCGCGCATCTTGACCCCAAACAGCGAATTTATACAGGAATTGCCAATGAGGGGGAAGACCCCGCCATGCTGGGATGTGTGATCCAAAAAGAAGGGGAGAGCTTTGCCCATCTGACTTATCTGGCGCCAACCAACTTATTATACGAAAATCAGGCTCCGATCCCCCTGCTTGAGCATCTCGCCGCGCAGGCAGGGAAGTGGCAGGCGCATCAGGTATTGGCTGAGATCGATGAAGAGAGTTTTCTCTTTCAGCCCTTGCGCCAAAGCGGATTTGCTGTTTATGGTCGTCAACGAATTTGGAATTTGAGCGAGGTTGCCTCATCCACTGATTCTCCCCAACGCTGGCGAAAGAAAAAGGATCTGGATTTGATCCCCATTGGCAGTTTGGAAAGACAGATCGTCCCGCCCTTGCTGCAACCGATCGAGACCTTTGTCAATTCCTCTTCAGGAATGATCTGCCAGGCAGATGAGTTATTGGCTTATATAGACGTGACTTATGGGCCGCGTGGCATTTTTCTACGCCCATTGATCCATCCAAATACAGAAGATATACGCGAAAAGCTGCTTTCCCTTTTGGCGAATTTATCCAATCGCCGCGACCGACCGGTTTTTATATGTGTACGCTCCTACCAGGCCTGGATCGAGAGCATTCTCGAGGAGATCGGAGCCAGCGTGGGGCCACGTCAGGCGGTGATGGTGAAATATTTGGTCAATCCTGTTCGTGAGGGGAAAACGCTTCCAGCAAATGCAGATAAAGCCTGGGCGAATCCAGCCTCGCCGATCAATGGTCAGAGCGCTGTTGTTGAGCCCGATAAGTAGCTGGCGATCATTCGATAAGAGAAACCCTCCGAAATTTCAATTCCCGGAGGGTTTTTGTGTATTGGTGAGGGGATATTAACTGGTTTTTATCCGATAATTCCTAATGAGAAAAGAGTGCCGATGACAATCAGAACCGTCCCCAACAGGATATAGAAAACCCTGGCACCATTTCTTCCGATCAATTCTACCCACCTGATTGCCTTCCTGTTTTCCATGAACCAATCCCAATTTCCAATTGCACCGATGACCGCATAGAGGCCAGCCAGTATCAGAATAATACTTGTGAGGTTCATTGAGATGCTCCTATGTTATTTCGATAATTTTTGAATAAGATTACCCCCAAAACGGGAAGTAAGGCTTTCAATCCCAAACCGATCAGGATGTGATAGTTCAATAAGAATCTGGAGAGAATGCCGTTGTTGATCAGATAGAGAATCGACCACAAGCCTACAGGGATATTGATAAAAAGGCTTACGATAAGTCCGGGGCTATTCATCTTCCTGGCATGCCTCTTTTTCTGCGTTATATGTCAGCGGCTGAATAATAAAACCATCCAAACAAAACTAGCTATCCTGCCTTTGCGTGTGCCATCAATACACCACTCGATCTATCTCCTCTATTTGGTCAATTAAGCCATCAAACCAACCCCGCGTTTCTGCTCCCATCTCCTCTGTACTCCGCTCATGAAAACGCATCACCTTCATTTTCAGATCCTCGTGGTATACAAATTTCCCTTGCCCGGCCCTCAACCGGAAACTCAACTCCAGTCGAATACTCGAATTATCACTATGAAACAACTTTCCTGTTTCTTGCAGCATCGCAACCCTCAGATACTCCCAATCTCCAGCGATTCCCTTTAGCAGGGACTTTCTCAGTCTAAAATTTATATGTGGATATTTCCTTGCAGATTGTGGGCGATTATTACTGTGCCCCTCACAGATCCCAACGAGAATAAATGCCTTGAGTTTATTCAATCTCTCAAGCCAATCATCCTCCAGGTTCTTATCGACACAGAAATCCCTCCATCGTCGTTCGTATTCTTTACATATTTTTTGTGAGGATTTTTTCCTCGTATTTACCTTTCTCATAAATCACCTCGGTTTTGTGTGGCTGGCTTATTGATCGCTAATTCGTTATTTTGCGGCATCAATCGCCTGTTTTAACCTTTTAGATTGGTTGGTTCCAAGACAAATGATGTTGCCGTTTTTGAGAATGATTTCCACCGCAGCGCCTGGGGCGATCGCATAGAGCTATCCCCCGGGAATGGACTTCACGCCCCAAAAGTAATACCAGGGATTGACTACTTCCCGGGCTGAATGTATCTCACTTAGTGAATATGATTTCCGAATTACGCTTATCCCGAACCAGAAATTGAGTTCCCCTTCGGATATCTCAATGGTAAAAGAGTAGAACAAGGCCAGTCCCAGGTGATAAATGTACGTTATTAAAATAGCAGTTGCCAATCGACCTTCAGCGATTATTTTTAAGGCGACAACCGAAATCAACCCGCCAGTTGCCAAAAAAACAGCAAACATCAAAGTGCCAAATTGGGTGTGACTATATTCAGCTTCCATCCGTATTACCTTGACTTTGAAGCAGGGAATATGAGCGAGTGAAGATTCTCTTGAAGGCGTCGAACCAGCCAGCCGCATGCCGTCTAACGAGTTCTACTCATATTATTATAGTGCAAAACACTACGATCTATCCTTTTATCAACTTGCACTCCCGCCTTTCTGCGTTATAATTCAGCCACTGAATTATAAAATTATGCAAACAGAATCCCAACGCGAACTCTCCCTGCTCGAGCAGATCGAGCAAGATCCCGATATTACCCAGGCCTCTCTGGCCAGGCAACTAGGCGTAGCTGTCGGGACGGTCAACTGGCATATTAAACGCCTGATCGAAAAAGGCTATGTCAAGGTCAGGCGGGCCGAGCGTAAAAAACTGCGCTATATCATCACTGCAGAAGGCATCGCCCTGCGCGCCCGGCTGACTGTCGACTATATTGAGCAATCCTTCAATCTCTACAGACGGATCCGTCAACGTGTGCAGGAGCAATTGGATGTCCTCAGCGCAGCAGGCTACGCCCGAGTTCGGATCAGTGGCAATGGTGAGATCGCCGAGGTTTGCAAGCTGACCTGTCTGGAAAAAGGCATCGAAGTGGTGGAGGATGAATCTGCGCCGCTGCTTGAAATCCGTGGGATGAAGATTTTGTTATTAAACACAAAGAGCACAAAGGTTCTCAAAGGAAAAAACAAAAGGCTTTTCCTTTGAGCTTTCTTCGTGACCTTCGTGTTTGAATTTGGATGAAGAAATGGATAAACCAAATCATATCGTTATCACTGGCGGAGCGGGATATATCGGTTCGCTCCTGACCTCCGAGTTGCTTCGGCTTGGATACAGAGTCACGGTCCTCGACGCGCTGCTCTTTGGCGGCGAATCGTTGGTGGCAAATCTGGCGCATCCCGAATTTCGCTTCGTCAAAGCCGATGTGACCCAACCACGCGCCCTCCTCGACGCTTTACGCGATCAGCCCCAGGCGGATGCCCTTGTTCATCTCGCGGGCATTGTTGGCTTTCCGGCCTGTCAGGCGATCGGTCGCGAGGCGGCCTGGCGATATAACGTCGAGGCTGTGGAAAGTGTTTACGAGCAATCAGCAGGTTTGGGCGTGGAGCGATTCGTCTTTTCATCCACGTATAGCAATTATGGCCTGGCGAAAGACGGCGCGCCCGTCAACGAGACGACTCCACTTAATCCCAAGTCGCTTTATGCTGAAACGAAGGTCGCAGCAGAAGAATTTTTGCTTGCTCAAAATGATATTGCCCCACTTATCTTCCGTTTTGCAACGCTCTACGGGATTTCGCCCCGCACTCGTTTTGACTTGATCGTCAACCAATTTGTCCTGGAAGCTTTCACCAAGCGTGAGTTGATCATTTATCAGCGTGGTTATTCGCGCTCTTTTATCCACGTACGCGATATAATTCGCGGCATCATTTTGGGGTTAGAAGCGCCGCTTGAGAAGATTAGCGGTCAGGTTTATAACCTGGGGACGAATGAGGGCAATTTGACAAAGGATGAGATCGTTGGGCTGGTGCTGAAGCGCCTGCCAGAGACGATCGTTACCTACAAGGATCTGACCTTTGGCGGCGATATGCGCGATATTACCGTCTCCTTTGAGAAGATCAAACGGGAGTTTGGCTTTGAAGCGACCCTGACCCCAGACGATGGCGTCCGTGAGGTTTTATTTGCCCTTCAGAGCGGATTGATCAAAAAACCGCAGGATGGGCGTTATCGGAATGCAAGGTTTATTGTTCAATAAAAAAACCTTTAACACAAAGGTCACGAAGGGACACGAAGGAAAAACAAAAAAAGGTAGATGTGCATTGCATCTTCGCGTAGCAGATGCGTTGCACGTCGGTTTAGAAAAAAACAGTACAGTCTCTGAGCGGAGACGAAGGGTAGCAAGTCGAAGTCGGCAGTACCCGATAGGGTGAAGAGCGGCTTTGCAAAGAAACCGTCCTTCACTCTGTCGAGTACAGGCGACTACAGACTCACGAGCAGTCGCCTTCCGCACACACCGTCCCGGTATCCTTCGGGAGGAACTGGGTAGCTTATAAATTGGAGATTCATATGGAAAACTTTTGGACAGGAAAAAAGGTAGTTGTGACCGGTGGGGCAGGCTTTCTCGGCTCTTTTGTGATTGAAAAGCTAAAGGAGCGCGGCGCGACAGATATTTATATCCCGTTGATCGAGGAATACGATCTTACTAACAGTAATGATGTCTCTCGTCTATATGATACGACTCTCGAGGGAATTGACCCCGCTAATATGGTTGTCATACACTTAGCTGCCAATGTCGGCGGGATTGGGGCCAACCGTGAGCGCCCGGCCGAGTTCTTTTACGATAACCTGATGATGGGCGTCGAGTTAATCCACCAGGCCTGGCAGCGTGGGGTGGGCAAGTTCACCGCGATTGGGACAGTGTGCGCATATCCGAAGTTTACCCCAGTCCCCTTCAAGGAAGAAGACCTGTGGATCGGCTATCCTGAAGAGACCAATGCTCCCTACGGCCTCGCCAAGAAGATGCTCCTTGTCCAGTCGCAGTCTTATCGACAGCAATATGGTTTCAATTCGATCTATCTTTTGCCGGTCAATCTTTACGGCCCGCGTGATAATTTCAATCTGGAGACATCCCACGTCATCCCGGCCCTGATCCGCAAGGCCATCGAAGCACAGGAGCGCGGTGATAAAGAGTTGGTCGTTTGGGGCGACGGCTCTCCGACCCGCGAATTCCTTTACGTGGAAGATGCCGCAGAGGGCATAATCGTGGCGACTGAAAAATATAATGATTCCGAACCTGTTAATCTCGGCTCTGGCTACGAGATCCCGATCAGGGATCTGGCTGAGATGATTACTCGCCTGACCGGATTTGAAGGAAAGCTTGTTTTCGACACTGAGAAACCCAACGGACAACCACGCCGAGGTTTGGACGTTAGCCGTGCAAAAGAATATTTTGGCTGGCAGACACAGGTCTCCTTTGAAGAAGGCATGCGCCGAACAATCGAGTGGTATCAGGAAAACAGAGAGTAGTCTTTGAAAAAGAAATTAAACACATTACCCTTTCAGGCACAGGCGAGCATAAAGATTCTCTAGTGGTTTTGCTTTTCACTTTGTGAACCTTTGAGTCCGTTGTGTTTAGAAAAATATGACAAAAACAGAATTAGCTACAACCACTCCCCAAAAAGAGATGCTCACCATCCGCCCGCCGAAGGGCTGGATCTCGCTTAACCTGCGTGATCTTTGGCTTTATCGTGAGTTGATCACCTTCCTGACGTGGCGCGATATCCTTATCCTCTACAAGCAGACCTTGCTGGGCGCCAGTTGGGCGGTTATCAATCCGATCGTCAACATGTTGGTGCTGGAATTCATCTTTGGCAACCTCGCCCAGATGGATACTGGTGGTATCCCCGGACCGATCTTCCGCTACACCGCACTGCTCCCGTGGATGCTATTCTCCAAAGCCCTCTCCAGCTCAGGACGCTCGATGCTCACCAATCGCGGGCTGATCACCAAGATCTATTTTCCGCGGCTTGTCATTCCTCTCTCTTCGGTTCTCAGCGGCGTCGTCGATTTCGGCATCTCCTTCCTTGTGATGATCGGAATGATGATCTACTATAAAGTCACCCTGACCTGGGCGATTTTGGTGATGCCTCTGCTGGTTGTGATGACGCTGATCGTTGCCCTTGGTGTTGGGCTCTGGCTTTCAGCGCTCAATGTCCTCTATCGGGATGTCGGATATATCCTCCCAATGATGACCCAGCTCTGGCTCTTTCTCTCGCCGGTCGGATATTCCTCTGCATCCATCCCTGAGAATTTGCAATTGCTCTATGCCCTCAACCCGATGACGGGTGTGATCGAGGCTTTTCGTTGGGCGATGCTCGGCGATGCGACCGCGACCCTCGGTTTGCAGGTCGTTATATCAGCAGTTGTGGCGCTGATCGTCCTCGTCAGCGGACTCTATTTCTTCCGACGTATGGAACGCACCTTTGCGGATATGATCTAGATGTGATGCGTGAAAAGTGACACGTGAAAGAATCACCCATCACTCGTCACTTTTCACCATCCTTACGAAATACTTTTTACACATATAAATCTTATGACAATCGCTGTACATGTAGAAAATCTTGGGAAACGATATAAAATTGGTACCGCTCCGCAGAGTCGTGGAAATTACAATACCCTGCGCGATACGATAGCGAACACCTTTTCGCGCCAGAAACGTCTTGAGGCCAAAAAGCCTGACAATATTATCTGGGCAGTCAAGGATATTTCCTTTGACGTGGAGCAGGGTCAGGTTTTGGGTATTATCGGCCATAACGGCGCAGGGAAAAGCACCCTGCTCAAATTGCTCTCTCGTGTTGTCGAACCAACCGAAGGGATGATGCAATTGCGTGGACGAGTGGGATCTCTCCTCGAAGTTGGCACAGGTTTCCACCCCGAATTGACCGGACGCGAGAATCTCTATCTTAACGGTGCCATCCTCGGGATGCACCGCGCTGAGATCGACCGTAAATTTGATGAAATTGTCGCCTTTTCAGAGGTGGAAAAATTTATCGACACCCCTGTCAAGCGCTATTCCTCGGGGATGTATCTGCGTTTGGCCTTTGCCGTTGCCGCGCATCTCGAGCCGGAAATCCTTGTTGTGGATGAGGTGCTCGCTGTTGGCGATGCCGAGTTCCAGAGAAAATGTATCGGCAAGATGAATGATGTCGCCGAGGCTGGTCGGACGGTGCTTTTCGTCAGCCATAATATGTCTGCTGTTTTGCGCCTGACGGATGAATCGATTGTGCTGGAAAAAGGAAAAATGATCATGCGCGCGCCATCCGCTGAAGCAGTCGATTATTATCTTTCTGCCGGACATGCGCGGGCTGGGGAAAAAATTTGGGACGAGGCAGATATCCCTGTCACGGCAGCACCTTTCAGTCCACGGGCGATCCGCATAGTCGATAATCGCGGAAACGTCGTCGAGACGATCCGATCCACTGAAGAATTTACGCTTGAATTTGAATATCAACTCGATCAGCCGATCACTGGTTTACGCATTGGAATCTATCTATATTCTGCACGCGGTGAGCCGGTATTTACATCCTTCGATACCGATGATCCGAAAATGTTCAATACCCATACCGAGCGCAAGGCCGGGCAATATATAAGCCGTTGCGTAATTCCCCCCGATATGCTAAATACAGGGCGTTACACCTTGGGCGTGAACGCCAGCTCGTACCGTATTCGTCGCTATTTTGCGGAGGAGCGTACCCTTGAGTTTAACGTCGATCCTGCTGGCGCGCCGGGAATGCATTGGTCTGAACCGCGAATCGGTACAATCCGCCCGCGTTTGGATTGGAAGATTGAGAAGGTTGATTAAATTTGGTATATAGAATGCTAGAAAAAACAGCTAAACACAAAGAGCACAAATTACCACAAAGGAAAAACTTAGTCTTTTGTTTTAGCTTTGAGACCCTTTGTGTTAAAAATACTTTTTTCTGTGCTTTCCATGAAAAACAGTAAATAAAAAATGAACAAATCTATTATCAAAGAATTACTGGGAAAATTACCTCCCTTCACTGCCGAACTCTACTGGTTATTACAGCAGTCGAATAAACCTCCGGTTGGCGGGTACTCAGCAGATAGGCTGATAGAAGCATTGCCCCGTTGGGTAGTACAGACGAAAGCCGCACAACGTCCGGCCACGGGAAAACGTGTGCTGGTTTTCTCGATGCTGCGCTATTGGGTTGAACATACCGCGATGACATCTCTCGCTCTGGCCGCGCTGGGGCATCAGGTTACCTTGGCGTATTTGCCCTATGCTCATTGGAAGAAACCTGTCAGCCGCTTTGATCTGCGTCGTCAGGATTTATATTTGAAAGCTGCCTTGAAACCACTCACCGAGATTGTAAAGACAATTTCGTTACTCGAGGCTCCTGTGGGGGATTCATTACCTGAGGAAATTGAATCACAACTGGACGCTGCCGCGTATCGGGACACACAGTATTCCTTGCTGCACGAAGAAATTGACGTGGAAAGCGATCTATACGCGATGCGGCGCGAACGTGACCTGCGGCATGCTCTCGTTATATTGACGTTTCTCCGGGAGAATAAATTCGATGCGATCGCCTTGCCAAACGGCAGCATCCTCGAATTCGGCATGACCTATAAGGTTGCCCGTTATCTCGATATTCCTGTAGCAACCTATGAATTTGGCGAACAAAGTGAACGGATCTGGATGGCGCAGAACGCAGATGTAATGCGCCAGGATACTTCCGGAATGTGGAACGCCCGTAAAGATACGCCGCTCAACGACGAAGAATGGATACGTGTCAAAGATTTCTTCGCCACACGACAGGGCGGCGGATTATGGGAGAATTTTTCCCGCCGCTGGCAAAATATCGAATCACAGGGCGGCACAAAAGTCCGCGCCGATTTGGGGCTGGATGATCGCCCCATGGTGCTGCTCCCCGCCAATGTGCTTGGTGACAGTCTGACGCTGGGACGTCATACCTTCAGCGATAGCATGACCGACTGGCAGGCGCGGACAATTGAGTTTTTTGCGAAACGCCCGGATGTGCAATTTGTGATCCGCGTCCACCCCGGTGAAGCGCTGGGATGGGGCCTGTCAGTTTACGATATCCTGAAAGAGAAATTCCCGACCCTGCCCGAAAATATCCATCTCCTCCCTGCAGATGCAAAGGTCAACACATACGATCTGGTCAACGCCGCCGACGTAGGGTTGGTATTTACGACTACTGTCGGCATGGAAATGGCGATGATCGGACTCCCCGTCATCGTCACCGGACAGACCCATTATCGCGGCAAGGGTTTCACAATTGAACCTTCATCGTGGGATCAGTATTTTGAAATCTTAGAGAAGGTCATCTCAGCTCCGAAAGATTATGCCCCCAGCCGCGAAGATGTCGAATCCGCGTGGACCTATGCCTATCGATTCTTTTTTGAATATCCTCAGCCCTATCCCTGGCATGTCCAGCATTTTTGGGAAGACGAAGAAATCTGGCCGATGGAGAAAGTGATGTCCAAAGAAGGCCTGGCAAAATTTGAAAAGACCTTCGGCTATTTGGCCGGAGAATTAATAGATTGGGAATAATTTAATCCCTCACCCCCAACCCCTCTCCCGCTTGCGGGAGAGGGGAGTCCGAGCGAAGCAAGGACGGGGTGAGGGCATGAGATAAATATGACTGAAAAAAACACCAAACAACAAGTCCGTGAATTCTACAACCAGGTGGGCTGGTCGCAGGAAGATGACGGCAATTATCAAAACGCCCGCTACGAGGATCTGCGTCCTGTTTCGCGCGAATATATTCACAAGACACGCTTGCGAGTCAACCAGCATCTGCTCCCCTCGGGAAAATATCTGCTGGATGCAGGCTCAGGTCCGGTTCAATACTCCGAATATCTGACCTATTCTGAAGGGTATACCTATCGCGTCTGTGCGGATATTTCGATTACCGCGCTTCAAGAAGCGAAAAAACGCCTTGGAGAGCATGGTCTCTGCGTCGTCGCCGATGTGGCCAATCTGCCTTTCGTGTCGGATGCCTTTGATGGGATCGTATCCATGCATACCATTCATCATCTCCCAATGAACGAGCATCGCGCGGCCTATGGAGAGCTTTATCGCGTATTGGGGGCGGGGAAGAGCGCAGTTGTAGTCAACGGCTGGGGTGACCCATTTTTGATGAAGCTGGTCGAACCCTTCATTCAACTGGGACGTTTATTGGCCGGACGTCCCTCTCAATATGGGAAGAAAAAAGGCTCTGATGGTGAAAGAGAAGCAGGCACCTTTGTCCGTAAAATGAACGCAGCCTGGCTAAAAAACGAACTTAAAGATTTATTTCCCATCAAAATCTATGTCTGGCGCAGTCTCAGCACACGTTTTTTACGCTGGTTTATCCGTCCACGTTTCGGAGGGAATGCCTTATTACGATTTCCCTTTTGGATGGAGGAGCGTTTCCCACGCTTTTTCGGTGTCAATGGGCAATATCCGATGGTTGTATTTAGAAAAGAAAAATAGAGCATTACCACAATGTACACAAAGTTTTCCCTTATACCTTTCGCGTCTTTGTGGTGAAAAAATGGAGCAAATAATGAATTGGACAAACAAAACCATCCTCATCACCGGCGGAACCGGTTCTTTCGGCAAGAAATTCACCAAAATCCTGCTTGAAGAGAAAAACCCGCAAAAGATCATCATCTTCAGCCGGGATGAACTCAAACAACATGAAATGCGCGTGGCTGGCTATAACGATCCGCGTCTGCGCTATTTTATTGGCGATGTGCGTGACCGCGACCGCCTGCTGCGCGCCATGCACGGTGTGGATATCGTCGTCCATGCGGCGGCACTAAAGCAGGTTCCCGCCTGCGAATATAATCCGATGGAGGCGATCAAAACCAATATTATCGGTACCTCCAATGTTGTTGAAGCCGCGTTGGATGCGGGCGTCAGCAAAGTCCTCTCTCTGAGCACTGATAAAGCTGTCAGCCCCGCAAACCTTTATGGAGGCACAAAATTGGTCGCCGAAAAGCTGGTGGTTCAATCCAATAACTATGCGGCAGGAAAAGCGACTCGTTACGCCTGCGTCCGCTATGGGAATGTGGTCGGCTCGCGTGGCTCGGTTGTCCCCTTATTCCTGAAAATGCGTGCCACTGGCAAGCTGACCGTCACCGATGACCGCATGACCCGTTTCTGGCTCTCGCTTGAGCAGGGAGTCAACTTCGTTATCAATTGCATTGAGCAGATGGAAGGCGGCGAAGTTTTCGTCCCCAAAATCCCATCCACCACGGTGATTGATCTCGCTCGTGCCATCGCTCCCGATGCAGAAATCGAGATTATCGGAATTCGCCCCGGCGAAAAACTCCACGAAGATCTCCTTTCGGAAGATGAAGCCCGCCACTCTGTCGAGCTCGAGACCATGTTCGTCGTTCAGCCTGTCGAAGCCTCATGGTTTGGCTACTCCTGGCAGGATAAAGGCAAATCCCTACCTGAAGGATTTACCTATACCAGCGACAATAATTCCGAATGGCTCGATCTGGAGGGCATGAAAAAGTATATCGCCCCCTTTGAAAAAGCCTTCAACGAAGGAAAACTCGAGGGATAATGCGCATCCTTGTAACAGGTGCCTCCGGTTTACTTGGATTGAATCTTAGCCTCCAAATGGCGGTGAAACATACAATCATAGGTGTGGATCGCCAGAAATTAGCCAATGTTCCCTTTGAACTGCTCAAAGCGGATTTAATGGATGCGGATGTTGTCTCCCGGATTTTGGATGAATCTCAGCCAGATGCCCTTATCCATTGCGCCGCGAACGCCGATGTGGACGCTTGCGAGCTGGACCCGGGCAACGTCCAGCGCCTGAATGCTGATCTGCCCGGTGATTTGGCATCTGCCTGTTTATCCAGAAATATTCGCTTCTTGCATATCTCCACCGATGCCGTTTTCGATGGTACCAAGGTGGGTATCTACACCGAAGAAGATGAGCCAAATCCACTTGGGGTATATGCCCGCAGCAAATTGGATGGTGAGCGAGTTGTCCTGGAAGCGAATCCAGATGCAGTTATTGCCCGTGTCAATTTTTTTGGCTGGAGCCTTTCAGGAAGTCGTTCTTTATCTGAATATTTTGTCAACAATTTGGATGCAGGGAAACAGGTCAACGGTTTTGACGATGTCTGGTTCTGCCCGCTGTTTGTCGGCGATCTGGCAGATACCCTGCTCGGGATGCTGGGAAAAAGCCTTTCGGGGCTGTATCACGTCGTCGGGTCACGGGCGATCACGAAATATGAGTTTGGTCGTGCCATCGCCCGTCAATTTGGTTTTGATGAGGGGTTAATCCGCCCTATTTCCGTCACTGAATCAGGCTTAGCAGCGAAACGCTCTCCCAACTTAAAATTATCTATCCACAAGCTCTCCACAGCTTTGGGGCAGGTAATCCCCGAATTTTCCACTGGTTTAACGAAGTTTTATACACAATACCAACAGGGTTATCCACAGAAATTGCGGGGTTATCAACAGGAGTGAAGGTGAAGGGCTTTATTCAACAAAGGGAAAACCTTGTAGCAATGATGCTAATCCTGTTGTTTGTTTTGATTAGTTATTTAAGCATGAAGAATTTGTCGATAACGGCGGATGAAAGCAAGCATTATAAGTATGGGACCAAAATTCTCAATAGGGATGCAAGCCGTCTTGTAAATAAAAAGGGATTGGTAGATGATAGCAAGATGCCTTTTAGTGCTCTTAATGCCTTTCCAGCAAAAATGGCAAATTACATCCCCGATGAAGATATAAAATTTTTCCCATCTGGAGGGATTAGAGAGTTTCTTAATCAATTTTCAACTGCACGGTTAATGACAATTTTCTTCTCAGCTTTGGTTGCCTGGTTGGTCTTTTATTGGTCTCGAAGTTTATATGGATTTATCCCTGCTGTTATTTCGTTATTGCTCTATATATTTGACCCGAATATTATTGCGCATTCTCAACTAGTAACCACAGATTTATACGGGGTTGGAATGACTTTATTTTGTTTTTATTATCTATGGAAATTTTCAAAGGATAAAAGTCCACGTACAGGGTTCATCCTTGCTATTATGTTGGGATTAAGCCAGCTTGCCAAGTATTCATCATTATATTTATTTCCTCTTTGTTTGTTTATGCTGGTCCTCTTTGATTGCTTTTCTTCTGACTCTTTTATTAGCATTAGGAAAGTGGCCGGGTATTTGGGGAAAATTTTATACTGGATAGGAATTGTTTCAATAGTCAGTTTGATGGTGATCAATTTAGGATATTGGTTCAACCGTAGTTTTACGCGTTTCAAAGATTACAATTTCCAATCAGAGGAGCTGAAAATTTTCCAGGAAGCAAATAGTGGACTTGGAAATATACCAGTCCCAGTGCCCTACCCTTATTTAGAAGGTATTGATCTGGTCCGTTATAGGGAGCGAATGGGTGTAGGGTACGGTCGTATTTATTTATTGGGCAATCTTAGGGATGGGGATGGTTTTAAGGGTTATTTCTTTGTGGCCTCCTTGCTTAAAGTTCCTATTGCTACTCAAATACTCTTGCTTTTGGCACTGGTTATCTTTGTAAAGGATAAAAAACGTCAGGAACGTCTTTGGGATGATGAGGTATTTCTTTTACTGCCTGTATTATTCTTTATTATTTACCTCAATTTCTTCTATAATACTCAAATTGGCATCCGTCATTATTTAGTTATTTATCCTTTGGCATATATTTTTTCAGGACACCTTTTTAAAAACTGGAAAGGTTTTACAAAAGCTCGCCAAATAGCCTTTATTGTGCTGGGTGGTTATCTGATTATTTCGGTTTTATCGTATTATCCACACTACCTGGCTTACTTCAACGAGTTTGTTTGGGATCGTAAAACGGCATACAAATATTTGGCAGATTCTAATCTTGATTGGGATCAAGGTAAAAATTATCTTGCGGAGTATAGGGAGAAACATCCAGATATTTTGTATGCCCCAGACAGTATCAGTGCTGGGCAAATAATTGTCCCGGTTAATTATTTAGTAGGTGTTTTTGGAGAAATGGAAGATTTTCAATGGTTACGAGAAAACTTCGAACCGACGGGAACAATTGCTTATAGTTACTTGATTTATGATATTTCGCAACAAGATGTGGATGTTCTTTGTCATTCTCAATATGTTTGCCCCTGATATGTAATGAAAGGAGAAAATCTTGCTATGGAAATCAAAATTGCTGATCGACTAATCGGCCCAAACCACCCAACTTATTTCATCGCCGACATCGCCGCGAATCACGATGGTGATCTGGAACGTGCCATGCTGCTCATTCGCCTGGCAAAAGAAGCCGGAGCGGATGCTGCAAAATTTCAGAATTTCCAAGCCCCCAAGATCGTCTCAGATTACGGTTTCAAGGCCATGGACGGGGGACAGGTATCTCATCAGGCGACATGGAAAAAATCTGTTTTTGAAGTCTACTCCGAAGCATCCATCCCGCTTGGTTGGACCCCCACGCTTGTTGAAGAGTGCAATGATGTTGGCATCCATTATTTCACTTCACCTTACGATTTTGAGTCGATCGATGCAATAGACCCCTATTTGCCCGCTTATAAGATCGGCTCCGGTGAAATTGACTGGATCGAATCTCTGGAGTTAATCGCATCCAAGGGCAAACCAGTTTTGATCGCTACCGGCGCATCAAATATTGGCGAAGTACAAAAAGCGGTTCACGCCATATTGAAGATCAATAAACAATTGGTGCTGATGCAGTGCAATACAAATTACACGGCCAGCCCTGATAATTATGATTATATAAATTTGAATGTGCTAAAAACCTACGCCAATATGTTCCCCAACGTAGTCTTGGGTTTGTCAGATCACACACATGGGAATGCAACGGTGCTCGGTGCAGTGACCTTGGGTGCGCGTGTGATCGAACGTCATTTTACCGATAGCAATGATCGCGAAGGTCCCGACCATAAATTTGCCATGAATCCTGAAGCCTGGGCAGATATGGTGCGTGAAACCCGCCTGCTGGAACGTGCGCTTGGCTCTGCAGATAAAACTATTGCTGCCAATGAGCAAGATACGCAAGTTGTACAACGCCGGTGTTTGCGTGCTGCGCGAGATATCAAAGCTGGTGAAATTTTCACCCGCGAGATGATCGATGTGCTCCGCCCCGCAACCGAGGGTGCCATCAAGCCGGATCAGATTCTGAAAATTATTGGAACCAGGGCCTTGAGCGATATGCCGCTGGGCAAGGAACTGCGCTGGACGGATTTGGGTCAGTAAAAATGAGTCGTAAAATCCTGATTCGATTACCGATCATTCTGGGCGGTATGGGCATTATTCTAATCTCCATATTTGCTTTTCGACTTGGGTTTGATAATGACCCTGGTTGGGGAACGGGACGATTTAAGATGTTGGTTCTTGGTCTTGGGATTAGTTTTTTTGGAGCATATTATTGGTTTGGGCCGATTATAAACAACGGATATGCGGATATAAAAGGCACCTTAAAAAAACACTCCTTTTTTCAAGCTTTAATAAAATTGATACGGCAGATAAGATCGCAGATCGAAAATATTATTCATTTTATTTGCGATTCATCTTTTGCTGTCAGGATAAGTACATCAGGATTATATAAGTGGTTTTCCCAAAAGCTAACGAATATCGGACTGGTTTTATTAGGTTGTTGTATTGTCTGGATATATATTTGGATCATTACCATAGGCAGTATGGACAAATGGCCTTCCGGGAAGGATTATTATTGGAAGCTCTCTCAGGCATTCCAACAGGGTCAAACCCATTTGCTGGTTGAACCCAGCCCTGAATTGCTACAATTGGAAAATCCCTATGATCTTCAACAGCGAAATGGGATTGAGTATTTATGGGATACATCCTTTTATAAGGGAAAATATTATTTATATTGGGGCCCAATCCCCGCAGTTATTGGGGTGCTTGTTTCTTCGATAACATCCAAACCTGTGACCGATACCGGATTAGTATTTTTATTTGTAATTGGTATCGCATCATTTTCTGTGCTCCTTCTTAGGGATATTCATAGAAAATATAAATATCCTGCCTGGGTATTTTGGGGTGGCGTAATTGCCTCAACTGTGAATATTCCATTGATATGGTTATTAACACGCCCGAAGTTCTACGAAGTTTCTATAGTAGGTGGTCAGTGTTTTTTAATGATGGGCTTTTTTGCGCTATTTCGAGCATTTCGATCCCCTATGCTGAATAAGGGACATATCGTTTTAGCTTCACTATCTTTTGGATTGGCAGGTGCAACAAGGATTAATTTACTCCCGTCAGTAATATTTCTCGCCATTGTTATTTTTTGGCGCATCTTTGTTGCCAATCAAAAGAAGATCAATTTTTCCCTACCTGCGCTTACTGCAGCTTTTCTGCCGCTTGCCTTGGTGGCTTGTTTCATGCTTTGGTACAACTATGATCGCTTTGACTCAATATTTGAATTTGGGCATCGTTATCAACTGACCGGGTCTTCCCTGCCTCCCAATTACAAAGATACAAGTTCTGCAAACTACATTATTCCAAATTTATATTCATATGTCTTTCGCCCACCTTCGCTGGATCGTGAATTTCCTTTTTTGACAGTACCCTGGGTGAAGGAAAATATGTGGCCTTACTTTATTCATATCCCCGAGCATTATTATTATACTGAACCGGTTGCAGGAATATTATTTATTGTTCCGCTCGTAGGATTGGCTTTATTATTTTTGGCAAGATATTTTTGGTTGTTGGTCAATGGAGACCTCTCCGTACCAGAAATTGGAGATGGGGGCCATGAAAACCAGATTTCCTGGTACAGGTTTTCCATGCTTGGATGTTTTTTGATCCAGGCATTTATCCTGGTGATTTTCATCAATTCGGCGATGAGATATCTTTTTGATATATCCACTCTTTTAATTGTGCTCTCGGTTATTTTTATGGGCTCTTATTTGCATACCTTTGCACAAAATAAGTTTCAGATTCGTATTGCTGCTTTATTATGGATATTAGTTTCCATGCTTACTGTATTGGCAGGTTTTATAATTGGCTTCACAGGCGATGAGAATAACTTTCTTAATCAAAATCCTTCCTTATATTATCAATGGCTTGAAAGGTTTGGCGGATAATCCAATGCGTATTTTGTATTTTTCCTTCGGCTATTCCCCGCACGACCACCGCTTTCTTTCCGCACTGGCGAAGACGGAGCATCAGGTCTATTTTGTGCGTCTGGAACGCAGCAAAAATGAGAGCGAAGATCGAATTGTCCCGACAGAGATAGAGCAAGTCATCTGGGAGGGCGGAAAGCGCGATTTTCGCTGGCGGGATGTGCCTCGTTATGTGCGTGGACTGCGACGGGTGATCAAGCGTACCCAGCCCGATATTTTGCACGCCGGGCCGATCCAGACCGTGGGTTTGGTCGCCGTTTTGACGAGATTCCGCCCGCTCCTGATGATGTCCTGGGGCTTCGATTTGATGGAGGATGTTTATCGGAACAAATGGTGGGAGCGGGTCACAAAATTTGTTTTACGCAGAAGTACCTTTTTTATCAGCGATGCGCAGGTCACTCGCGATAAAGCCATTCAGTATGGGATGAACTCTGAAAGAACCACCGTTTTTCCCTGGGGAGTAGACCTTGCCCATTACAAACCCAACGAGGTAACGGAAAAACATAAAAAAGGGATCACTTTATTCTGCAACCGCTCCTGGGAGCCACGTTATGGGGTCGATGTTCTCGCCCGGGCGTTTGTCCAGGCTGCAAAGAGCAGGCCAGATTTGAGTCTGATCCTGCTGGCGGGTGGATCGCAGAATCGCCTCTTGCGGCGCATCCTGACCTCTGGCGGAGTGATGGATCAAGTCCACTTTGGCGGCTATATCAGCCAGAAAGATTTGCCTCGCTACTATAATATGGCAGATGTCTACATCTCGCCCTCGCATGTGGATGGGTCATCCGTTTCCTTAATGGAGGCGATGGCTTGCGGGTTGCCCTGCCTGATCTCGGATATCCCTGCGAATAAAGAATGGGTGATTGAAGGGGAGAACGGCTGGCTCTTTCCTGATGGCGATGTGGATGCACTGACCAAGGCCATCTTGCGAGTTGCCGACAAGCGTGATACCCTGAATGAGAATGGTGCGAAGTCTCGGGAAGTTGCTGAGGCGCGTGCTGATTGGTCGAAAAATTTCCAAAAATTGCTGCAAGCCTATGAGCTTACAGCCCAATTTAAGTGAAAAGGAGAACCTGCTGGTGATTTTTACCTTGATCCTGGCTTTGGCCTTTGCCGTAGTAGCCGTGATTTTTGCGCTTGGGAACCCAGAATCTGTAACGGTTACATTTCTCAATTTCCAACTCACAGAGTCGCTGGCACTAGTCCTTCTTGTTACTCTTGCTTTTGGACTTTTGATCGGTGTTTTGCTGATGACGCCGGGAGCCATTAAACGCAGCGTGTCGCTCTCCATGGAAAAGAAGCGACTCAAAGGAACTGAAAAGGAATTGGATAAACATAAATCCAAAGTAACTGAATTAAAAGAGAAGGGTATAGTAGAAGAGCAAGAAAAAGCCCAGGTCATTGCTGATGTGCAGAAAAAACTGGATGATGTAGCTTAACGGTATAACGCATGGGCTTAATTTCTAAACAACTTCTCAGCGGCTTTCAGAATCTTGGCGTTAAAGCAGGGGATACCCTGCTTGTTCACTCATCCTATAAATCATTGGGTGATGTGGATGGTGGCCCCCAGGCAGTGATCGATGCTTTGCTTGAAGCTCTCGGCGAAGATGGCACACTGTTAATGCCAACCTTCAACTTTGATTTTTGCAAAGGTGTTGGTTGGGATGTGCGCCTGACACCCTCACAAATGGGATATATGACCAATCTGGTGCGACTTGATCCACGTGCCAGCCGGGTGTTTCACCCCATTTATTCTTTTGCCGTGATTGGTAAATATGCCGAAACTTTTGGCAATTTACGCTATAAAAGCAGTTATGGCGCGAATTCTGCATTTGCCAAATTGCGTGAACTGGATGGAAAAATCATGGTGATTGGTCTTTCTTATAATGACAGTATGACCTTTTTTCATCACGTTGAAGAGTTGGAAGGGGTCGATTACCGTTTCCTGAAAGATTTCACGGGCAATATCACCGATTGGGATGGCAATACAACCGTAGATACCTATCAGATGCTTGTCCGTGACCTCGATATGGGCGTCCACACAATGGTCGATCCGATGGGTGCCCTGCTCGAAGAAGCGGAGATCATCAAGAGTCGTAAAATCGGCGAAGCGGATGTCAAGCTAATGAAGGCGAATGAAGTCTATGAATTTACCCTGCGCGAGATGAAGCGCGACCCGTATTTGCTGTACTATATTGAGAAGTAAAACTTGGAAATGAAAAGGTGAGTATAATTTCAAGACACTCACCTTTTTCATTTATCGCACAGGATAATTTAATGAGCAAAGTAAAGAATGATTTTTATCAAGAATTAAAAACCTTTGTAAAAACACTGGAAAATCACATTTCCACAGAAGATGGGCAATGGACAATTAAGGGCTTTATTGATACTTACAAAAATATCTACTCAATTTCTTCTGACACAAAAGTCGTTTCCAAGATTCTTGAAATTCATCTTTTTCCACAAATCATTGCATTTGCTGAGGCAATCGGCTATGCCGTTGTTTTGCCTGAATATCAAAACTATTATCCTGACTTGTCTTTTATCAATAAGCGAAACGAGACAATTAAGTTTGCTGTTGATCTAAAAACAACGTATCGGCTGGAAGATTATCCTGGCTTTTGCAATGGCTTTACGCTTGGCTCTCATGGGGAATACTTCACAAACCGACAGAGCACAAAAAACGTTCAATTCCCTTATGGTGATTATCTTGGACATTTTAGTCTTGGCATTATTTATTCTCGTACAAGTGGTACACATTCAGCAGAGACGCAAACGCATAGATTGTCAGAACTTCAATCAATTACCTCTGTGATTGGCGATTTTCAATTCTTTGTCGCTGAAAAATGGCGCATCGCCAGTGATAAAAGCGGAAGCGGCAATACAGCTAATATTGGTAGTATTGCTAAAATCGAAGATGTACTTGCTGGAAAAGGTGTTTTCAGCAAGTTGGGTGAAGAGTGGTTCGATGATTATTGGATGAATTACGGGAAAATCACGAAAAAAGATAAAGACGGCAAAACCAGAAAAATTACAACGCTAACCGATTTTGTAGAATATAGGGGTGGTGATACAAGTTTGGTTGTCCCTAAAGCCAGAAAATTAAAGCCAAAGAAGAAAAAGAATGGCTAGAATTATCGTCCCCCCTATCAAAACGCAGGGGATAAAAACAAAACTTGTCCCGTGGATTCAAGAACATGTTCAACTTGAGGAAGGTGGCACATGGATTGAGCCTTTTATGGGGTCAGGTGTGGTTGGTTTTAATATCAAACCTAAAAAAGCTATTTTCTCAGATAGCAACCCTCACATTATTAAGTTTTATCAAGAGATTAACGTTGGAAAAATCACAGCAGGCATTGTCAGAAATTTTCTGAAAGAAGAAGGGGAAAAGCTAAAAGAGAAGGGCAAAGAATTTTATTATGAAGTCAGGGAACGATTTAATGAAAAGCATGAGCCTTTAGACTTTTTATTCTTAAACCGGTCTTGTTTTAATGGCATGATACGCTTCAATCGCAGTGGCGGCTTTAACGTTCCCTTTGGGCATAAACCAGAACGTTTTTCAAAAGCTTATGTTACAAAAATCGTCAACCAAGTTAAAGATGTTGAAGAATTATGCAGTTTAAATGAATGGGAATTTTGTTGCCAAGATTTTGAAAAAACCTTCAACTCGGCAACCAAAAATGACTTTATCTACTGCGACCCTCCCTACGAAGGCAGACATACAGATTATTTTAACGCTTGGAATGAAGAAAAAGACCGAAAACTTTTCGAGTTACTTTCAGGAACAAAAGCCAAATTTATTCTATCTACTTGGCATAGCAACGAACATCGAGAAAACAAACGCATCGAAGAATATTGGCATAACTTTCATATCATCACAAGAGACCACTTCTATCATCTTGGCGCAAAAGAAAAAAACCGCAAACCTATGCTTGAAGCCCTTGTTATGAATATGCAGCCTGTGGAAAGAAAACGCCCTGCTTATAAAGTAGCTCATCATACTCAGCCACAGTTGTTCGAGAAATCAACCGAATACAAAACCGAATAATTGTTTAAACCTTCGTGTACTTCGTGGTTAAAAACACAAAATGAAACCCTACCCATCCCTGAAATCCATCATCGCCGAACTGTTGCCCCTGCATCGGACCATCGTCTCTGATGATATGGATAAAACCCTCGAGATCATCGGCGGGTACCTCCCGGACGAAATCAATTACGAGACAGAAACCTACGCTCCCGGTACGCCCGTCTGGACCTGGGAAGTGCCTGAGCGTTATATCGTCCATGAGGCTTATCTGGAGACTGAGGGCGGTGAACGGATCGTTGATTTTGCTGACAATCCTCTTCATATCATCTCGTATTCCCTGCCCATTGATCAAATATTAACCTGGGAAGAACTGGAACCGCATCTGCGCTTTAACGAGAAATTCCCTGATGCCATCCCCTGGGAGTTTAAATATTACGAACGGGATTGGGGATTTTGTCTCCCGAAAAATCAATTTGATGCCCTTGATCGTGATGCCCGTTATCATGCTGTGATAAACGTCGAATTCGCCCGCGACCCGGAACTTGGTCTGCGTATTGGACACGGTGTGCTGCATCCCGAAGGTGGTGCCGTTAAATCTGCCGGCGAGATCATCATCCAGGCTCACAGTTGTCATCCCATGCAGGCGAACGATGATCTCGCCGGGGTGGTTTCCACCATTGAGCTTGCCAAACGACTGGCAGAAAACCCGCTCCCCGCAGGCTCGATGAGCGTCCGCTTCTGGTTCGGACCCGAAACCATCGGCACTATCGCCTATTTAGCGAATAACGAAGACCTGATCCCTAATTTGCAGGGCGGCATCTTCATGGAAATGACGGGCAACAAAAATAAGTTGGCGTGGCATCACTCCCGCCAACATACGCATCTTCTCGACAGAATTACGCAATACGTTCTGCGTGAAAAAGACGTCGACGAACGCGATTTCGCCGCCGCCCCTGCGAACGACGAACGCGTCATCAACGGACCTGGCGTCAATGTACCCTGCATCTCGCTCAACCGCTTTCCTTACGAGGAATACCACACCACCGAAGACAATCTCAATATCATGGACGAAGAGATGCTTGTTGGGGCTGCCGATATTGCCGAGGAAATCGTTCGCATCTTTGCCACGAACTATATTCCCAAACGAACTTTCCGTGGCCCTGTTTTTCTTTCTGGCCATGGCCTGTGGGTGGATTGGCGCGATAACTGGAACCTGAACCGCGCCATCGAAAAGATCATGATGCGCTTCGAAGGCGAACATTCGATCTTCGACATCGCCGAACAAACCGGTCTCGACTATTGGGAGACTTACGAATACGTTGAGAAGTTTAGAGCGAAGGGATTTGTGACCATGCTCCCCATCCCCTCGGAGGCACATATTGATTAATTCACCACAAAGGCACAGAGAGCACAAAGGTATTTCTTTGTTTACACAAAGAGATTCTTCGTGTCCTTTGTGTCTTCGTGGTGCAGGCTTTTCCTTATGAAACCTCGCACAATTGCCATTATCCAGGCCCGTATGTCCTCCTCCCGTTTGCCAGGAAAGGTACTCCTCGATATTGGCGGAGAGCCGATGCTCGCCCGCGTCGTTGAGCGTGCTCTATGCGCCAAATTGGTAGATCAAGTTATTGTTGCAACAACCACTGATCCCAGCGATGACCCTATTGCGGAGTTCTGTGCCGAACGAGGATATAACTTTACCCGCGGTAGCCTGAACGATGTTCTTGATCGTTACTATCAGGCAGCGAGAGAATATGAAGCAGAGATCATTGTCCGTTTAACGGCAGATTGCCCGGTGCTCGATCCAGATGTGGTAGATCAAACCATCGCCGTCATTGCGAGGAACGAGGTGACGAAGCAATCCCCCTCTATGAGTGCGGAGACTGCCGCGTCGCGAGAGCTTGCTCCTCGTGGTGACATGAATTTTGATTTTGTCGCCAACCGCCTCCCACCGCCAATGGGACGCACTTTCCCGATTGGTCTGGATACCGAAGTTTGCACCTTTGCCGCTCTTGAAAACGCCTGGACGAATGCCACCGAAAAGCACCAGCGTGAGCACGTTATGCCTTATCTGTACGAAGGCGTAAACTTGCAAACCTTTCAACATGCAAACCTTTCAACCGGGGTTTCTCAGCGTAACTTTAGGATAGCCTTACTCAATCACGACCTCGATTACGGCGCTCTCCGCTGGACGGTGGATACACCTGAAGACCTTGAATTTATCCGAGAAATTTTTGGCCGTTTTAATAATGATGATTTTTCATGGCACGACATTCTCGCTTTGCTCGACCGTGAACCCGAGCTGGCAAAGATCAATGCTGATGTGCACCATAAAACTTTGATGGAATAAACACAGCTCCTCCCGAAGGATACCGGGACGGTGTGAGCGGAGCGACCGATAGGGAGCGCAGACGCCTGTACCCGAGAGGGTAAAGGACGGGTTCCACAAACGCCGCTCTTCACCCATTCGGGTACAGGCGACAACACATCTCACTTCATTCGATGTTCCGCTCAGAGACTGAATACTGAAACCTATGACACTGCTTACTTTATTTTCCTCCCCAAAACCCTTCACTGATCCGCATATTGCGACCATTCAGCGGAACGCGATTGCCTCGTGGACTCATCTCCCGGATGTGGATGTCATCCTGCTGGGGGACGAGGAGGGTCTTGCCGAAGCCGCCCGCGATTTGGGCGTGCTCCACCTCCCAAAGGTGGAACTCAACGAGAACGGGACGCCGTTAATCTCCTCCATGTTTGCGTTGGCGCGCGAAAATAGCGAGAGTCCGCTTTTGGGGATCATCAATACCGACATCCTGCTGATGAATGAAATAGTGGGTGCAAGCCAAAGGATCGTGTCACGTTTCGAGAAATTCGTTTTAATGGGACAGCGCTGGGATCTGGATGTTACCCAACCAATGGAATTTTCTGAAGATTGGCAATCCCGATTAAAAAAAAATATCCAAAAAGAAGGTCAATTACATCGCCCCGCCGGGAGCGACTATTTCATCTTCCCGCGCGCTTGTTATATGGACATCCCCGATTTTGCAATTGGGCGTGCTGGCTGGGATAATTGGATGATCTTCAAGGCGCGCGCTGAGAAGTGGACGACGATTGATGCCACGCCGGATGTGATGATCGTGCATCAGAACCACGACTATCGGCATCTGCCCACTGGAGAAATTCATTATAATTTGCCCGAAACCGATGAGAATATGCAGATGGCGGGCGGCGCTGCGGTAACGCGTTATACGATCAAAGATACCAAGCGCCAACTGCGGGATGGTAAAATCACCCGCCCTCGCCTGACAAGTGGACGCTTCTGGCGCGGTGTGGAACAGTTTCTGCGTAAACTCTTTTTCTTTTTGAAAGAAGAGAAAGTGGAAAAAGTCGTCCGTCCCAAGCGTTGGGCTAAAATATTCAAAAAGATAATTGGGAAATAGGTTTTTATGAATTTCCTGTAACTTGCAACCTTCAACTTTAACCTGGAATTTATTTATGAGAAAAGGACAAAACCCCGCCAAATTCGTCAAGGAAGTGGTCAAGCCAGAGAGGATCACCGTTGCCGTTTTGACCTATCTTCCCTTTTTAAGTGGCTTTTATGAAGAGGGACTGGATGTACTCAAAGCCAGTCTCGAATCCATGCGCAAAGATGCCGGTCTGCCCTTCGACTTGATGGTTTTCGACAACGGTTCCTGCGCCGAAGCACGGGATTATCTGATCGCAGAAAAAGAAGCTGGGCGTATCCAGTATTTGCTGCTTTCGGAGAAGAATGTTGGTAAGGGCGGGGCGTGGAATATGATCCTGGCAGGGGCGCCAGGCGAGATTATCGCCTACGCTGATAGCGATATTCTTTACTACCCCAATTGGCTGGCGCGCTCAGTTGAAATTTTGGAGACCTTCCCGAATGTGGGCATGGTCACAGCCCGCCCTTTCCGTACGCCACCTGAATTTTATTCATCCACAGTCGAGTGGGCGCAGAAAAATGCGACCTGTGAAGAAGGGCAATTCATCCCCTGGGAGACCTTCCTGGAATTCAATCTCTCCCTTGGGCAGACCGAGAAAGAAAATCTAAAGGTATATGATGAGACGCGAGATTGGAAAATAACCTATTCCTCGTCATTGCGAGGAAGCGAAGCGACCGAAGCAATCTCCTCGACTGAGAGGGAGACTGCTTCTCTACGAAATGCTACGCGATCGAAAAAAAAGCCCGCAGTGACGGCTCTCGCTGGTGCATCCCATTGGCAATTTGTGGCCTATAAATCCACCCTCCAGCAATTTCTGCCCTTCGACATGTCCCGCCCGATGGGGCAGGTCCGTCAGCTCGATGAGCGGATGAACGAAGCTGGTCTCCTGCGCCTGATGGTTTCCGATCCGCTGGTGATGAATTTGTCCAATACGCTGGGTTATCTGCGTGGCGAAATGGGGCAGGAGAAGATTGAGAGGAAATCTGCATCCATTTGGCATTTTGCGCCGGTCAAGAAGGTTTTGTTGGCGATCTATAACTGGATTTTCAAACGGTATTATTCATGACCAAACGCATTTTCATCATCGCCGACCACGGTATGGCACTGATCTACTTCCTGCAAAGCGACGTTGTCCAGACCCTGCTTGATGTGGGCGTCGAAGTCGTCCTTTTTACCGATGACGAGACCAAAGACCGCATCGCTGAGCGGTTCGGGCAACCAAATCTGATCTTCGAGGGCTTGCGCCTGAAAGAAGCTAACGCCTACGCTAAAAGCGTTCAGCCGCGCCTGCAAGCCTTGCTCATCTATCTTCGTCGCGTCGGCGGCTCGTGGCGCATCAACAACCAAGCCGAAGACAGCCACATCTGGGAAGTGCTCAAAGAAAATACCTGGAAATTCCGAATCGGGATTTGGCTGCCCTCCGCACTGATGATCATCCTGCTGCGCTCCAGCAAATGGGCGCGCAAAATGCTCGTTAGAATGCAGATGAGATTCACCCCCGGGATTTATAGGGACCTCTTCGAAAAATATCAACCGGATTTGGTGATCGCCTCGACCGCGGGTTGGCGCGTGGACCGCTATCTGCTCGGCGAAGCAAAGAAGAACGGGATTCCGACAATGGCAGCCATCATCGGATGGGATAATCCGAGCAGCTACGCCATCCCCGGCGCATTCATGGATTGGGCAACTTGCTGGTCTGAGAAGCAAAAAGAGGAATTGGTGCTCGGCTCCGATTGGGAGGCATCGCACGTGCATATTGGCGGGATTCCCTCCTACGATGGCTATTTCCGTAAAACGTGGTTGATGTCAAGGGAAGAGTATTTCAAACTGCATAATCTCAACCCAAGTCGCAAGCTAATTTCCTATGCCTGTTCCTTTGTCCACTTTGCGCCGAATTTCCCCAACGTGGAAGCTCTTGCTAAAATAGTGAATTTGGGGCAATTAGATGAGCCAAGCCAACTCCTGATTCGTCTGCACCCCAGCCATTTTCAGGACAAGCCGGAAATTTTCGCTGAAGAACGGGCGCAGATCCATGCTCTCGAAGAGAAGCACGCCAACGTCCACGTTGTCCGCCCAGTTGCCCTTGGCGGGTCCCTTGGCTATTATGGTGGCGAAGATATGGATGAGAAAACATCCATGATGGCCTATTCCGACGTTTTTGTGACGGTCTACTCGACGATGGTGGTCGAGGCGGCTGTTCACAACCGCCCGATCGTGGCGGCAGTGATCGATACTCTCGGCGGCTGGAACAAGCCCGGAAAATACTCGCTGGCACTGCAGAAGATCGGTGGCTGGCCGACGCATTTACGCTTTAGGGAAGCGAATGCCGGGCGAGTGGCTGCCACCGAAAGCGAATTGCGTGATGTGGTCAACGCCTACCTGAATGACCCCACGCTGGATGGCGCTGAGCGCAAAGCCTTCATCGAACAGGAGATCACCTTTACCGATGCGACCTCAGGCAAGAGGACGGCTGAGTTTGTTTTGAAGGTATTGAGTAAGTAAAAAAATTAAACACAAAGAACAAGAAGAAAGCACAAAAAAAATCTTTTTTGTTTCTTTTCGAGAACCTTTGAGATCTTTGTGTTAGTTTATTTTGTAGGAGAAGCATGGAAGTAGTCAAACGCATAAAATCCGCTGGCCGCATTTTGTTGCGCGGCGAAGATAAAACAGGTCCACGTGCTGAAATCCCACCGTTGACCGCGGAGCAGGTCGCCGAGATGAAGCAATTCTTCCCGATGGAGAAATTCTTTATCTACGGGCATGCCCGCTCGGGGACGACGCTGCTGGCACGGCTCATCCGCCTGCATCCCGAAGTGCATTGCAATTGGCAGGCGCATTTTTTCACCCGCAAGCCGCTACTTAAATCGCTGGTCGACAGCGCTGAGATGGAAGAGTGGCTCACCCGCCGCTCCAACCGCTGGAACGATGGCACAGACCTGTCCCCACTGGTGATGCGCGCTGCTGCCGACTACATCATGGAAAGTGATGCAAAGCGTGCTGGCGCAGAGAAGCACATCGTCGGCGATAAAAGCCCTAACAGCTTGAACGACGGCGAATCCGTGCGACTGATGCACGCCGTTTATCCCGATGCCTACCTGATCAACATCGTCCGCGACGGGCGGGATGTGCTCATCTCGCAGCGTTTTCGCAACTTCGTCGAAGAGTCAAAATTCCTAACGAAAGAAGATAAGCAGATTGTGGATGCTCTGCGTGCTGACCAGACGCCCTTCACGACAGGCGAACGCTCTATCTTCACAGAGAAATGGCTGCGTGCCAACGCCGAAGGCTGGGTCAAAAATCTGATAGAGACCGCGGACGCAGGCAAGCGTTTATTTGGCGAGCGTTATTATGAATTTCGCTACGAGGATTTGCTCTACACTCCCCTTACTGTGATGAAAAAAGTTTGGGCCTTATTCGACATCAGTATTGATGATGCTCTCGATGAAGCCATCCAAGCCGAAATGTCCTCCAATCCAGATCAAACTTGGCAGAAAGAACGCAACAAATCCATTGCCGATTTCCTGCCCAAAGGAAAAGCGGGCAATTGGCAAAATATCTTCACTGTCCGTGACCGCGAGATTTTCAACGAGGTCGTAGGGGAGATGTTAGTAAAGTGGAAATACGAACTTTAGCACCAGGGTTTAAACCAGGAAAATAATGCCGATTTTGTGGAAGCCACTGAATTCAATCCGTAAATCCAACTTCTTATTATGGGGAATAACGCTCTTTGGAATCACCTTACGCCTACGACAATATATCGCCAATCGTTCGCTTTGGCACGATGAAGCCAATCTTGCACTTAATATCGTTAACCGCACATTCGCAGAACTTCTCCAGCCCCTCGATTACGATCAAGGCGCGCCAATTGGTTTTTTATTGATCACCAAAACCTTCACCCTTCTTTTTGGAAATGAAGATTATATTTTACGCCTTACCCCGATCCTTTCGGGTTTAATTGCAACTTATCTCGCCTATCGACTTGCCAAAGAATATCTTGGTGCAGGCGGAACCCTTTTCCTGCTCCTCTTCGCAATATCATGGTCTTTGGTCTATTATTC
>JACKQG010000772.1_pt1 | contig 45517 bp, 39 predicted proteins | sample 8237621 | NCBI WGS metagenome assembly JACKQG01 (sample SAMN15677084, study PRJNA649215) | marine metagenome | biome: marine; feature: Black Sea; material: saline water; isolation source: suspended particulate matter (SPM) from the Black Sea western gyre | collected 2013-06-09/2013-06-10 | depth... | reverse complement strand
ACTATTTAGAAACGCAACATCCACCGTCATGCGTCATGCGTCATGCGTCATGCGTCAGGGCGGTCAGGCTGTAGTCAGAGTTTGATGCCTTTTAATTGTTTCCCCAGAACGCCTTTGAGCAAATCTAAATGTACCTGCCTGGTTTCATCGTCTGCGTTGTCTATGCCTTCCCAGGCTTTACTGATCTGCTTTTTCAGTAATAGTATTCCCAGATACTGCAGGCCCAGTTGGGTCTTTTTTTCATCATTGAGTTCTTTAAGTGCTTCGTAATAAGTATAGAAATATTGGCTGTGTTTACGCGTTAGTTCTTCCTCATTTCTTTTTGCTTCCCGGGCCATTGGGTCTGTGACTTTGGAGTTACTATAGTCGCGATATGGCTTGTCCTTCAGTGTTTCATGCCGCTTAATTTCATCCTCTCCGAACTGAAAATGTTTGAGCTTCTCTGTGGTCGCAGCTTCCATCATATGAGTACCCAGCATACCAACCATATCTGTTTTCGGTATACCATTCGCTGTTGAATTCGCGAGTGTAACAATGTTTGAGTCGAGAGCATATTCAAGGTTCGCTCTGGCCGCATTGATGATAAAAAATTCCTGGTAGGTGAGTTTCGGTTCTCCACTGACGAAGGAGGCTGTTACTGATTTCTTGCTGGAATCTGCAACCGGCATTTTTATTCCACCAGTGTTGGTTGTCCACGCGTCAGAACCCTGGATTTGTCCCATGATTTTGTTTTCACCTTTACGGGTGCTGGATTCATCGCTGATGTCGTCCGCAACCTGACGTGTGATATCAACATGACTTTTTTTACCTTGAGGCTCTTCAACTTCACGACTCGCATGTATCATTTCATGCACGATGCCCTGGGTCACCGTACTCAATGGATTCAGCTCGGGAATGAATATTTCCATCAGGTTTTGAGCGTGCTTGAAATGGGTTCCGGTGTCTTTTTTTTGATGGAAACTCAGTTTCATGCCTGGCGTCTCTCTATCCTGAAAGTATTTTTTTTCCACTTTTTCTGCAACATCAAGGAATTCAGAGGATGTATTGAGAATGGCCATCACCTGAGCAGGATCGACGATCGGCTTTTCTGGATCTGATCCAGGGATGGTAAGCGTCATCAGCTCACTTATAATCAGTTTTCCCACCCCGCTCTGATCCAGATTGAACGCTGCTTTTTTTGGTTTTTTCTTCTTTTTCTCGCGCTGAATAATTTGACCAACCGCACTGGCCTGTGAAACACCCTGATGCAAAGTGGATGGAGACGGTGAGCGGAATGCGTTCTGGCTTAGCTGCTGCGCCTGTGCTTCGGCATGACTGTCGCTATCGTCGATAGCCGGGTTGTGTGCCATACCCCGGGGATCAGCAAAGCCCTGCTGTGCGCTATGCACCAGTTCATGCGCCAGCAGGCGTTTTCCGTCATTGCTGCCGGGATTGTACTCGCCCGCAGCGAATACGATGTGGCGGCCCAGCGTATAGGCGCGTGCGTCCAGTCGTGATGCCGATCTGGCAGCTGCTGCATCCGTGTGCAGGCGAACACTGCTAAAGTCAAAGCCGAGGCGCTGCTGCAGCAGGGTTCGGTCAGGGTCTGTGAGCGGCTGTCCGCCGGAGTCAATAATGCGTTGAACGGATGAGGTATCAGGTGCAGAGGTTTGAGCAGAGGATTGCGCAGAGCGCTGAATCTGCAGTATCGAACGGATGCTCTGGTGCTGTGCTGCCAAACTGGCAACGGGCTTTGTGCGACTGGCCGATGGCACCGCGTGTTCGGTTTTTTGTGGCTGTTTAATGGTCATCATAGCTGAACTCCTTGTGCTAATGTCGGCTGTCGTCCAGGAGACTCAGGGAAAAGACTTATTGCTGGCGTTAACTTCCCGTAGCCCTGCTGGACGAAGCTGTTTGATCAAGCATAACAGTGTCTGGAAAGCGTAGCTCAGACCTGGATCAGTTAACACTTAATTCGGCTGGTCTGATGCACTGACCGGCAGGGTCAGGCTGACCCGTAATCCACCCTGTACTCGATTCATTGCACTCACCTGACCACCATGGGCCTGGATCACGCGCCCGGTAATGGCGAGACCGAGACCAAAGCCGCCACTATCACGCTCGCGTGCTTCGGCGACCCGTGCAAAGGGCACGAACAGTCGCGCTAAAGCCTGCTCAGGAACGCCCTTGCCCTGATCATCGATAGTGATGCAAACGACATCATGCTGGAGCTGCAGATTGACCACTACCTCGCTTTCGTCGGGGGTATAGCGTAACGCGTTACGGACCACATTTTCGATCGCCGAATGGAGCAGTACCGGATCCGCCTGAATACTGGTATCGCTGCAGCTCTGCAGTCGTACATGACGGTGACTGGCTTTGCCTTCGTAGTGTGCATCGGCCACGATCCGCTTCAGCAGTTCGCACAGCGTGACGGTTTTTTTCTCGAGCCTGAACTGCCCCGACTCTATCCGGGCCAGGGAGAGTAGATCGGTCACCAGTTGTTCCAGCTCATCGGCTTCCTTGGCGATTCGTTGCAGCGCGGAAGCGGGATTAGCGGCGCGTTCGGCCAGCTCCAGCGCGATACGCAGGCGTGCCAGTGGAGAACGTAACTCGTGCGAGACATCGCTCACCAGCTGGCGCTGACTATTCAGGATGTCGTTGAGTCGATCGGCCATACGATTGAAATCGGTAGCCAGCGCTGAAACTTCATCCTGTCCGCCGAGTTTGACACGTGCGGTCAGATCGCCTGCGCTGATCACCTGAACGGTACGACGTAACTCCCGAATACGTCGGCTCAGCATGGTGGCCAGCATATAGCTGACCAGACTGATAATGATCAGTGCCGGCAGGGGCCATAGTGCCATTGGCAGGCGATGTAACTGGCCGGGGTCGAGTTGCTTGACCAGAAAATGTGGAGGGTTGATCGAGGGCAGCGCAACCACCAGCGCAACCTTGCCATGTTGCAGGCGCTCGACGCCGCTGCTGACCGGGATATTGATCGGAATGGGGCCGTGGCCGGGGCCACGTGCAGGATTGGCGGGACGATGGCGCTTGAAAGGACTCTGTCCCATTTCGTTAACCAGTTGAGGCCTCTGTTCGGCCGATTGTTGAAACAACCAGTGCATGGTGGCACGCTGCCCATTTTCGATCCAGATCGAGGCGACGATTTCGGCCTGGGCCTGCAGTATCGCCTGATGGCGTTCGATTGCCTGATTACCCGAGTAACGTCCCAGCACAAAGAAGCTGGCGGCGAGTAATACCGCAGCCAGCCAGAACGACAGAAAGATACGTAGAAACAGGCTCATCGGTTGAGTACGTACTGATAGCCGGCACCGCGTACGGTCAGGATGCGTTCAGATTGATCGGCCAGTGGCCCCAGCTTACGGCGGATTTGCGCCATGTGGGTTTCGATGCGGCGGTCATACGCCTGCAGCGGACTGCCCAGCCCTTCGGCGGCGAGGCGTTCGCGACTGACCAGCTGGCCAGCTTCTGATAGCAGCAGGTTGAGTAGATTGAATTCGGCCCCGGTCAGGCTCACGCTGGCACCCGCGATCCGGATCTGACGAGCCTGCTGATCCAGTTCCAGATCACCCACTCGAATCGGTCCGTGTAGGTGTTCGCTGGCACCACGTCGATTGAGGGCGCGTAGTCGCGCTACCAGCACGCGCGGGCTGACCGGTTTGGCGACATAGTCATCCGCTCCGAGTTCAAGTCCCAGCACGGTGTCGGTATCTTCGCCGCGCGCGGTCAGCATCAATACCGGTGTGTTACTGCTGGAGCGGATGGCCTTCAGCAGGTCGAAGCCGTTCATACCGGGCAGCATCACATCCAGAATGATCGCATCCCACTCGCTGGTGGAGGCCTGTATGGTTTTAAGTGCCTGCGCCCCGTCATGTAGCATGTCGATGACGAAGCCATCGAGTTGCAGGTACTCGCTTAACAGTGCACACAGGGCTTTATCATCGTCGACCAGTAATATATGCATTTTTCAACCTCTCCAGTGCGCCTATTCTGGACGTAAACAGATGGCTTGCAAAGCATCGGTGCCGACACTTTGCACTTCTTTGCATAGCTTTGCCTGGACTCACCCTACTTGATACGCGCTTCCCTTATAGTTTCATCACCGTCAATGTTGAACGGCAACAAATTGAAAACTGAACAACTGGAGAACTATCATGAAATCGACTACAAAATATATCCTGATTGGCACTGCGTTACTGGCGGTAACCGGAAGCGTGCTGGCTTTTAACGGCCAACCCAATTGTGCTCAACGTGGGGCCATGATGCAGGATGGTCAGAACATGCAGATGATGCAGGGTCGGCATCGCATGTACGGACCGGATAGCATGATGCAGGGACGCATGGGTGGGCGACACTCGCCGATGCGGGCGGTGTATCAGCTGCAAGACCTGACCGCTGAACAGCGTGCTCAACTGGATGCGCTGCGTGAGACGCATCAGGCCATGAGGCTGGAACAGCGTGAAGCGATGCAGGCCCGACGCACAGAGATGAAAAAGCAGGTCGAGTCGATTCTGACCGAGCAGCAACGTGAAACGCTGGCGAAAACCTATCCGTTTAATTCCTGATCAGCGCAGGGAGTAAAAAATTGCTGGAGTCAGGCAGGAGGCACAATGCGTGCCTCCTGGTGCTGATGGATGGAGTCCATATTTAGAGTGACGATGTTCTTGAGGTTTATGAGTCCTATCGTCATACCAGTGAAGACTGGTATCCAGAGCCGGAGCCGTGGGGTTTCAGGGATTCTAGTCGTTAAGATGGATTCCCTCCTCAGGTTCGTAAACGGTGTTAGCCGTTTCTGGATTCCAGATCAAGTCTGGAATGACGATGATTGTGCCAATCCCCATGGTCAGATCTGGAGTGACGACGGTTTTGGGGCTTATGCCTTTTGTCGTCATACCAGCGAAGGCTGGAGGAGTGGCACACGGATGTGCCGTTAACGGACCTGAGGATGGAATCCAGTATCGGAGTGATGAACTAATAGCACTAAACACAGTCCTAAAATTAAGCCTTCGCAACATCACAAAATAATGGCGGGTTGAATCCCTGCAACAAGTATGATTAATTAGATTAATGAAATTACCGCATACATCATCACTACATCAAACGATGCTTCACTGGATTGTGGCGTTGATGCTTGTCATCAGCCCGCTGCAGCTGACCATGGCGGGCGATTTTGATGCGGACAGTCATAGCGACAAATGCGACATGCACGCGCTGCATGGAACTGACATGAACCAGAGCGATCAATGCGCGATGGAGCATAACGAACATTGTCAGGATCACCCCGGCTGTGTCGCTCATTTTCAATCGACCTCACTGGTTACTTTATCTTCTTTTCTACTCTCCCGAACCAACGTACTGTTGATCAGGTTTGCAGTCGATGAAGAAGACGTGTTAACGCGGTACCACGCGTTACCGGAACGCCCTCCCAAAGCCTGACCTCTGTATGCCTGACGTCGTTCAGGTCTATCGATACTGATACGTTTTAACCGACAGACCCTGTGGTCTGTAATCAGAGGTGAATTCCATGAGTGAAGACTCAAACAGTTTAATCAGTGCGGCCTGTCAGCCGCAAAATATCTCACGCCGCCGTTTTGTACTGGGTGTCGCCGGCTCCAGCCTGCTAGCGGGCCTGGGCTTTACGCCTTCCATCCTGCATGCAGCCGTCCAGCAGGCACAAACCGGTCAGCCCACGTTGAGCGGTAAGGTGTTTGATTTGAATATTGCCGAACAGGCCGTCAACTTTACCGGCTCCGGTGCTATCGCGACTACCGTCAACGGCTCGCTACCCGCACCCACCTTACGCTTCAAGGAAGGTGATACGGTAACCCTGCGTGTCACCAATCATTTGAAACAGACCACTTCGATCCACTGGCATGGATTGATACTGCCCAGTGGTATGGATGGTGTGCCCGGTATATCCAATAACTTCAACGGTATCGCGCCGGGTGAAACCTTTGTCTACCAGTTCAAGCTGGTGCAGAGCGGTACTTATTGGTATCACAGTCATTCCGGCTTTCAGGAACAGACCGGGCTATATGGTTCGATCGTGGTCGATCCGGCCGAACCCGATCCGGTGGCCTTCGATCGCGACTATGTGGTGATGCTCTCCGACTGGTCGGATGAAGATCCGAATGACATCTATGCGAAGCTGAAAAAGCTCAGTCATTATTACAACGTCAAGCAGCGCAGCCATAGCGATCTGATGGCGGATATCAAAAACAAGGGATTTTCCGCCACCTGGGCCGAGCGCTCGATGTGGAGTCAGATGCGCATGAGCCAGCGCGACCTGTCCGATGTCACCGGTTATACCTATACCTATCTGATGAATGGAGTGACTCCGGCGGATGGCTGGGTCGGCCTGTTCAAGCGTGGTGAAAAAGTCAGGCTACGTCTGGTGAATGGTTCTGCAATGTCCTTTTTCGACCTGCGCATTCCAGGGTTGATGATGACCGTGGTGGCCGCTGACGGACAGAATGTCGAGCCGGTCACGGTGCAAGAGATTCGACTGGGTGTGGCTGAAACCTACGATGTCATTGTCGAGCCGAGCGACGATAGCGCCTATACCATTTTTGCACAGTAGATCGACCGTTCTGGCTATGCACGTGGAACCCTGACCCCGGATCTAAGTATGACGGCTGAAGTGCCTGCACTGGATAAAGTGGCAGATCTGTCGCATGGCGATATGGCGATGGATATGAGCAGCATGGATCATGGCGCGATGGGGCATGACATGGCTGGCATGGACATGAGCAAGATGGATCACGCGGCCATGGGGCATGGCACTACTGCTGCGGACACCAGTCAGGTCGATCATGCAGCCATGGGACATGCGATGCCTGCGATGGACATGAGCCAGATGGATCATGCGGCGATGGGGCATAGCATGCCGGCTGCTGCTGCCACCGGGCCGAGAAAGATCACGCGTCCTTCCGATTTCAGTACCGGCAAACTGGTGCATGCCAAATCCGAGTTTGGACCGCATGTCGATATGCGCGCCGAAGCGGCGGATTATCGTTTGAGTGATCCCGGTGTGGGCCTGCGCGGGAATGGGCGCAAAGTCCTCACCTATGCGGATCTGCGCAACCTACGAAGCACGATGGAAGATCGCGAACCTGATCGGGATATCGAACTGCATCTGACCGGCAATATGAGCCGCTACATGTGGTCGATCAATGGCATCAAAAGCAGCGATGCCGAGCCGTTACGCTGGAAGCTGGGAGAACGCCTGCGCATTACCTTTGTGAACGACACCATGATGAATCATCCGATGCATCTGCACGGTATGTGGAGCGATCTGGAAACCGGCGATAATGATTATCTGCCACGCAAGCATACGGTCATCGTTCAACCGGGCGCACGCATCAGTTACCGGGTGACGGTCGATGCCGAGGGGGGATGGGCTTACCACTGCCATCTGTTGTATCACATGCTGGGCATGTTCCGTACCGTGATTGTGAGCTGAGGAGAAGTGACGATGAAAAAAATACTACTAAAACTATCTGCTCTGCTGTTTATCTATAGCGCTTCCAGTGGGGTCGCCGGTATGGGTGCCGATGATCCCTTACTGTTTTATGTGAAGGCCGACAAACTGGAGTGGCGTGATGCCGACGAAGGTAATCTGCTGGTGTGGGAAATCGATGCCTGGCTGGGTAAGGATCTGAATAAGCTGTGGCTCAAATCGTCCGGTGAAAGTCTGGATGGTAAGGTCGAGGGGCATTCCATCGATCTGCTCTACAGCCGTGCGATCTCGGCGTTCTGGGATGTGCAGGTCGGACTCCGCCATGAGCTTAAACCGAAGCCGCAACGGAACTGGGTCGGGGTTGGCTTTATGGGCGTTGCGCCGTATCTGTTTGAAATGGATGTGAATCTGTTTATTAACGACGATAGTCAGGCCAACCTGCGGCTGGATGCCGAATACGAGTACATGTTTACCCAGAAGGTGATACTGGTGCCGAATCTGGAGTTAAGCCTGTATAGCGATGAAGATGTTGCGCGCGGTATCCGCTCCGGATTGTCATCGGCTGAACTGGGCCTGCGTCTGCATTACCAGATCAGGCGTGAGTTTTCGCCCTACATCGGGATCAACCTGGAAAAACAGTTTGGCAATGGCGCGATCGAGTCTTCCAGTGAAACCCAGCTGGTCGTCGGGCTTAGCTTCTGGTTTTAAAAAATAAAATTGCGAGGTATCTAAGCAGCCAAGTCAGTTTTTATGACATTTATTGAAAAGCATTTTTACCACGAAGCACACGATGAGCACGAAGTAAAAAGATAGCGTGTGCTTTAGATTTTAAGCTATTGATAACCAGATTAAATCTGAATTTCAATAAGCTTCGTGCTCTCTGTGATCTTCGTGGTGAGTTTTTCAGGGCTTTTTAATGACGCTGGGTAGAGACCAACTAAATCTGTATTAATCAGCAACACCAAAAAAGGTAGATCTATGGAAACTAAAAAAATAATTGCGTTTATTCTGATGATGACTATCAGTCCATTCGCGCTGGCTGCAGGTGAGCATGCTGGTCATGACAGTATGATGGGTATGAGTATGGGTGGGCACTGGATGGCACCGGCGGCTGAGGCGGCCAGAGCCAATCCGGTTAAGTCCAGCGCCGATTCTATCCAGCAGGGTGGCAAGCTGTATCAGCAGTACTGCGCCTCCTGTCATGGCGGTAATGCCGATGGCCAGGGCATGGCCGGTATGATGTTGAATCCGAAACCTGCTAATCTGCGGGTGATGGCAGGGCAGCATCCGGACGGCGATTTCGCCTATAAAATCCGCGAAGGGCGTGGTCCGATGCCCGCCTGGAAGGGGATTCTGAAAGACGATCAGGTGTGGAATCTGGTCAATTTCATTCAGGCATTAAATCAGCCGCCAGCGGAAACTCAACAGGGCCACGCAGGTCATATGCATTGAAATAAAAAATGTCATAATGCGTAGCGTATGACGATGGATCTTTCCTGTCAGCGGGTATAGCGCTGGCAGCTTAGAGTCACAGCTTGAAGCCTGCTGACTTCAACTGTAAATCAAACACTATCCGGTTAATGACAACAGGATAGAACAACTGAGGAAATAGGAATGAAAACTGGAGTAAGAATAGTAGCGTCAATCACAACAACCGCAATTGCCCTGCTGATTTCATCGGCCGCTTATAGCATGAGCCACGGCATGGATGCATCGTCGCAGCCTGCGCCGGAAGACTCAGGTATGGCGCCACAGATGATGGGCCAGATGGATCCGCAGATGATGGACAATATGATGAGGATGCGCCAGCAACGCATGGCGGAGTGTCAGTCTCAGGGCGGACCTATGATGCGAGATGGAAACTGCATGAAGATGGATCCTGAAATGCGCCAGAGGATGATGCAGATGCATCAGCAGCGTATAGGTGGAGGAATGCCAATGGATGATGAAAATACCGAAATGATGCTTGATCCGTTGATGCGTCAGAACATGATGCAGCAGCGGATGCGACGTATGCAGCAGGGTGGCATGCCGATGAGTGGACAGGATAACGACATGATGATGGATCCGATGATGCGTCAGAATATGATGCAGATGCGTCAGCAACGTCAGCAGCAGATGATGGGTAAAGGTATGCATCAGGGTCAGGGATGTCAGCATGGTCCGGGAAAGAACCCGGAAATGAAGCAGGAAATGATGGGTATGAAAAAACAGCATATGGAAAAAATGGAACAGTCTCTGAGCAATATTGAAAACCTGCTCCAGCAACTCGTGGATCAGAAAAAAGCCCAGTAGTCAGACTTTTTAATCGCAATGGTGGTATCGGTGCCTCTTATTATTAAGAGGCACTTTTTTATTAAAAGCGTAAGCAGGAGTCATCCAGATGAGTCAGCAGATTAGATTATCGATTGCAGGCATGAGCTGTGCAGGTTGTGTCGCAGCGGTTGAAAACAGTCTGAGCGCCGTGCCACAGGTTACAGAAGCCGTGGTCAATCTGGGTGAACGCACCGCGACCGTGAGTGGCGAAGCGAGTGCTGAGCAGCTCATCGCGGCGGTGAAACAGGCCGGCTACGATGCGGCCGAACTGAAAAGCCTGGATGACGAAAGTGCAAAGGAAAATCTGGAGCTGGCCGAGTATCGTAAATTATGGGCCAGAGCCATTATTGCCGGCGTGATCGGTGCCGGGCTGATGCTAACAGAAATGGGCGGGATGCTACCGTCCGTACAGCAGGCGCAGGGCCTGTGGCTGTTTATCAGCCTGCTTACCATGCTGGTACTGACTTTTGTCGGTGGCCACTTTTTTAAGGGCGCATGGGCTTCTCTGAAGGCCGGGCGCGGCAACATGGATACGCTGGTCGCACTCGGTACCGGCACCGCCTGGGTTTACTCGACGGCGGTGGTGCTGTTCCCGGAAAGCCTGCCGGGGCTGGCACGGCATGTCTACTTCGAAGCGGCGGTGATCATTGTAGCGCTGGTGTCGTTGGGCTCGGCGCTGGAAAGCAAGGCCAGAGGCAAGACTTCCGAAGCGATCAAACATTTGATCGGTCTACAGCCCTCTAGCGCCAGAATCATCCGTAATGGGCAGGAGCTGGATGTACCGGTGGAAGATATCGGGCTGGAAGAAACCATTCGCATCCGTCCGGGTGAACGTATCCCGGTTGATGGTCGGGTGTTCGAAGGTTCATCGCATGTCGATGAATCGATGCTAACCGGTGAACCGATGCCGGTCGCCAAGCATACTAAGGACATCGTGTATGGCGGAACCCTGAATACGCAGGGCAGTTTTCTAATGCAGGCCACTGCGATAGGTAAGGATACGGCTCTGGCCCATATTATCGACCTGGTACGCAAGGCACAATCGAGTAAACCATCGATCGGGCGGCTGGTGGATAAGGTCGCAGCGATATTTGTACCAGTCGTTGTAGTAATCGCGCTGCTCAGCTTTATGATCTGGTATGTATATGGGCCTGAACCGCAACTGGCCTACGCCATTGTGTCGGCGATGACGGTGCTGGTGATCGCCTGTCCCTGTGCCCTCGGACTGGCGACCCCGATTTCTATCATGGTAGGGGTCGGACGCGCCGCCGAAATGGGGATACTGATCCGCAACGGCGAAGCACTGCAAAGTGCCAGTCAGCTGGATACCATCGTGCTGGATAAAACCGGTACGGTAACCGAAGGCCGGCCAAAGCTCATTAGTTGTATCCCGGCCAAAGGCTTCGATCAAACTATTGCCCTGACGTTTGCCGCTGCGCTGGAAAAAGGTTCAGAACATCCACTCGCGAGCGCGATTCTGGCCGCAGCCAGGGAGCAGGAAATCGAAGTCGAAGCGGTGAGTGAATTCCAGGCCCTGTCCGGTGCCGGAGTGGAAGGTATCTATCAGGGGCAGACGCTGCGTATTGGAAACACACGCCTGATGCAGCAGCATGCAATCGATATCAGTGAACTGGAACCAACCATACAGAGCCTGGCGCAAAAAGGCGAAACACCGATCCTGCTGGCGGCCGATCAAAAGCTGGTGGCCCTGCTCGGTATCGCCGACCCGGCGCGAGCCGATTCCGCACAGGCGATAAAACGCCTGCAGCAGCTCGGACTGAAGGTCATCATGCTGACCGGTGATAATGCACAGACCGCACAGGCGGTTGCCAGTATGGTCGGTATCGATCAGGTGATTGCCGAAGTACTACCGGCCGATAAAGCCGAAAAGGTAGCCGAGCTACAACGGCAGGGGCATCGGGTGGCGATGGTGGGTGACGGGATCAACGATGCGCCTGCACTGGCACAGTCGAATGTTGGTATTGCGATCGGCAGCGGCACCGATGTGGCGATAGAGTCGGCCGATATCGCATTGATGCGCAACTCGCTACACGGGGTAGCCGATGCGATCGGACTATCACGCGCGACCATGGCGAATATAAAACAGAACCTGTTCGGTGCCTTTGTCTACAATTCGCTCGGTATACCGATAGCCGCCGGTGCGTTGTTTCCGGTATTCGGCATCCTGCTCAGCCCGATGATAGCGGCGGCGGCGATGAGCCTGAGTTCGGTTACGGTGGTGAGCAATGCTCTGCGCCTGAAGCGCATGAAAATTTAGAGTATTCGGATAAACCGGTCAATCAGATATCCGGCTTAATCAGAAAGTCGTCATACCGGACTCAGATCCGGTATCCACACAGCTCGCACAAACGGCTAAGCTTCAGTAACCAACTTAGACCGGGGTAAACTCCGGAATATGCCCGATCTTGATCACCAGATTGAAATGTTTCTTGTGTTCAAACAGCCCGCCGACATCGATGCCTTTTGCATTCTCGATGATCTGCACAATACTGCTGTAGGAAAAATGATGGGTATAGCCCTTGTATTCATCCACCACTGAGAAATAATTATCGTGCGTAGCCACCAGTCGGGCAGAATCGATGCGCAGCGGACGTTCGATATTGATGCCGATTTCCAGATTCAGGTACTTCTCAAGGATTGGCTTCATGGTGTTTGGGTCTCGTCAGATGATGAGATCAGTTTATCCCCTTTTTACACAAGGTTCAAAAGTTACCATACAGCGGTAAGACCGGCTGATACTGGACGAGTCTGCGTATCTCTTGTGTAATCAGAACACCAGCAGCTTGTCTGCCAGCATGGTTTTTATAGCCAGTTCCTGCATGGTGCTACGCTTTACACCGTCGATCACTTCGTCATCGCTGATGCCGCGGGCATCCATACAGGTTCCGCACAACAGCACCTCTCCGCTACGCATGACCAACTTCAGCATCAGCTCAAGATTGTAAAAGCCCAGCGGAACCTTCTGGCCTGCTTTGGCACAATTAACCGCATCGGCGAGCAGGAATACGCTGATATGGGTTTCCGTGCTGGCCAGGGCCTTAGCCAGGCGTAAGCCGTTATAACTACGTTCGGTTCCGTACGGAGGGTCGTTCAATATAATTAAAATATGCATGGTTTTACTCCTGTAACGGTTGCGTTTGTTCGATTTCAAAGCCCTGCTTAATCCAGTCCGTCATCCCCATTCGGGCAATACGCACGTGACTAAAACCCTGCTGGGTCAGTAACCTGGCTGCCTGAGCCGATTTTCGATCGGTACGACAGATGGTGATCACCGGTTTATCCCGATAGTCTTTCAGCTCATCAAGGCGTTGCTCCAGCTGTTCCAGTGGAATCAGTAGCGACCCGGCAATATGCCCCTGTTCACCGACATAATCCGCTGCGGTTCTGACATCCAGCAGCAATAATTGTGGATCTGTGTCGAGGCGTTGTTTTAATTCATGGATAGTGATCAGATCAGCTTTACGCAAGTGCTTAATCAGGCGCGGCAAAAATAATACGCTGGCCAGCAGCGCCAGTGCTAACAGGGCTTTCTGAATAAGATCCTCCCCGCCAGTCGCGGCTTCACGCCCGAGGTAGCCCAGCGTGGTGTAGGCAATTGCGCCGGGCAACATACAGATAAAAGTGGCCAGGCTGTACTCAGCGAAGCGAATACGGGTCAGACCGAGTGCGTAATTTAGCAGGTTGAACGGAAACAGCGGAACCAGACGCGTGAAAGCGACAAAGCGCCAGCCTTCAGTTTCAACGCCTAGCATCAGTTTCTGCAGTCTGCCGCCAGCTTTGCGGGCGACCCAGTCCGCCGCCAGATAGCGCGCGATCAGAAAGGACAGCATCGCGCCGAGGGTAGCCGCAGTCAGATTGTAGAGGGTGCCCCAGTAAGGTCCGAACAGGGCGCCACCGAGCAGGGTTAATACCGAACCGGGCAGGAAAAATACGCTAGCGCAGGCATACATCAGGATAAACCAAAACGGCGCGCTGGATCCTGCGTCACTCAGCAGGGCCTCGATCCGGCTGCTGTACAGAACATCGCGATACAGAGTCAACAGCGTTACTGCAGTGATCAGTAGTAGCAATAACAGCAGGCGTGCCCAGTCATTTTTCATCCGGTTGATCCCAGCTACGACGGTTAATGGCATAACCGGAAATATTCCCGATGAAGGGCATACTCAGCAGGCCGCTGATCCACACCGCCTGTCGGGCACTGCGGAATTTACGGATACCAATCGTCATGCCGCTATGGCCTGCGCGAGGCTGCTCACGATAGGTACCAAACAGTCGATCCCAGCAGCTCAGGTTAAACCCGAAATTGCTGTTGGCTTCGTCATCCTCTATTGAGTGATGTACACGATGCATATCCGGGGTGACGATAAACCAGCGCAGCAGGCCATCCAGTCTGGCGGGCAGGCCGACATTACCGTGGTTAAACATGGCTAGTGCATTCAGTATAATTTCGAACAGGATAACCGCCACTACCGGTGGGCCGAGCACAACAATGGTCGCGAACTTGATCAGCATCGAGAGGATGATTTCCAGCGTATGAAAGCGCGCACCAGTAGTCACATCGTAATCAAGGTCGGCGTGATGAACCCGGTGCAAACGCCATAACAGGGGTACCGCATGGACCAGCACATGCTGCAGATAGATAATGAAGTCCAGCGCCACGATGGATATTAGCACGCTGACACCGAGTGGCAGGCTGTAGTAGTTCAGCAGCCCCCAGCCATGCTCTGCAGCAAACAGCGCAACACCGGTCGCTGCTGCCGGGAAAATCAGGCGTAATATAAAGCTGTTGAGAAATACCAGCCCCAGATTATTCGCCCAGCGTAATGCCCGTGGCTGAGTTAAAGCGCGGCGCGGGGCGCGTGTTTCCCAGACTGCCATCAGCACCAGTACCGAGAAAAAGAAACCCACTCGAAGGGTGTTTTCATTGTCGCTGATGAAGTTAAAAATCGCCATAACGTAGCTGCCTTATCTGAAGAGCCTTGACGGAGATCGCTCCTTGTATCTGCGGGGCAAGGGGTTATAATTTTAATTGCGATCTACTATTCTATTAATTAATAGAATAGTAGATTAAAGTTATTTGGGAGAAAGTCAATAGTGTCCAGTTTTAAACACGATCTATTTAACCAGTTTGCACGCGTCGGCAAAGCTTTGAGCAACGGAAACCGGCTGGAGTTGCTGGAGTTTCTGGCTCAGGGCGAGCGCAGTGTCGAGGCGTTGGCAAAAGTCTCCGGTCTGAGTGTCGGCAATACCTCACAACATCTGAAGCAACTCCGCCAGGCCGGGCTGGTAGCGTCCAGAAAAGAAGGACTGAATGTGCACTACCGCCTGAGCGGGGACGATATTATCCAGCTGCTGGACGTGATGCGGCAGGTAGCCGAGCGCAATATTACCGACATACAGCACCTGGTAAACAGTTTCCTGAGTGTGAAAGATGATCTGGAGCCGATCCTGCGCGATGAGTTATTACAGCGCGTGAAAGATGACCTGGTGAGTGTCATCGACGTGCGCCCCGCCGAAGAATATGCGGCGGGGCATGTGCCGGGGGCTATCAACGTACCGCTCAACAAACTGGAAAGCTATCTGGATCAACTGGGCACAGGGCAGGAGATTGTGGCCTATTGTCGGGGTCCGCACTGTGTACTGGCGTTTGAAGCGGTCGCCAGAGCCAGAATAAAAGGTGTCAGAGCAAGACGCCTGCAGGATGGCTTTCCTGAATGGAAGTTAGCCGGTTTGCCTGTGGAGTGAGCGCAAGTTTTCTTATACCGATTACAGGCACGTTTGAAACATCATGGATTATCGGAACCGTCTTCAGGGCAGATCACCTGATAGATCGATGAGTAATCCATCCGCTCCATGCCATCATCAACGGTCTGACTGGTAATACGCTGTATGCCTTCGAGTGCGTCGGTGTTGAGCCCCGCTGCTTTGGCATCATCGATAAACAGGCTGATATCCTTCAGCAGGTGGCGGGTTGAAAAGTTGGCCGCGCCAAAGTCGCGTTGCAGGTATTTCTGCAGTTTCTTGTCGTAGGTTTGTGCATACAGCGAACTGTCGCGTACGGTTTGCATAAACAGATCCGTATCGACCCCATTTTTAATCGCATAACCCAGACTCAGTGAAAAGCCGGCGGTGAGTGCCGCGATCAACTGGTTCATCGCCAGTTTGAGCGCAGCCGCTGAACCGGTGTCACCGATGTAGCGCGGTGCCGTGCCTAGAACCTGTAGTGTGGGTAGTGCATGTTCAAACCATTGTTTCGATCCGGCCACCATGATGATGAGTGTACCTGTTCTGGCTTCGGGCAGGCTGCCGAGTACCGGGGCTTCCAGATAGTGTCCGCCGCGAGCTGCGATGGCATCACTGATTTCTTTCGACTGACTGGGTGAAATAGTGGCCATCTGTAGCAGGGTTTTGCCCTGGAGTTTCAGTTGTAGATCTTTTGCCTGATCAAGCCGAAGCAGTTGCTTAATCGCGTCGGCATTACTCAGCATCAGGATAATGGTTTCGGATGTGTCGATTAATTCATCAACGCTGGTGCACACCGTCACGTCGTTGTCGGGGGAGAATTTGACCGGGCTGCGATTAAATACCCTGACGCTATAACCCTGTGAGCAGAAACGTTCTGCGAATGCATGACCCATCAGGCCTATGCCGATAATACCGATCTCCACTATGCACCTTTAACTTAACAATTAGTGCTGTCATTCTAATGGATTTTGAGTGAATGATTAAATCGGATCTCTAATGGTTGTGGGGGTGCTTTTTGTCGTCATACCTACGGGCGTCCTGCCCTGGTGCAATATCTGCATTCACTACATCATTAGTCGCTTATGTGCCGTTTACGGGCCTGAGGGTGGAATCCGGAGTCGGAGCCGAGAGCTTTCAGAGGTGCAATTCGTTGAGATGGATTCCAGATCAAGTCTGGAATGACGAAGGTTAAAGTTTTCTGCTCTTGTCGTCATACCAGTGAATACTGGTATCCAGTGTCGGAGGCTGGACTCTCAGGGGTACTATTCGTTTAGATGGATTCCAGATCAAGTCTTGAATGACGAGTTTTCAGCAATCAGTACATGATTTCTCCAGATCAGGTCTGGAGTGATGAGTTTTTCAGGTTTGTACCTTTTGTCGTCATACCAGTGAATACTGGTATACAGAGTCGTAGTCGTGAGATTTCAGGGGTGCCATTTGTAGCAATGGATTCCATCATCAGGTCCGTTAACGGTGTTAGCTGTTTCTGGATTCCGGGTCGGAGCCCGGAATGACGAGTTTTCAGCAATCAGTACATGATTTCTCCAGATCAGGTCTGGAGTGATGAGTTTTTCAGGTTTGTACCTTTTGTCGTCATACCAGTGAACACTGGTATCCAGTGCCGGAGCCATGGCAACGTTCAGGATTACGATTCTGTGAAGGAAAAAGAAGTTCAGGTTCAGGCTGCTTCGCCAGCGGTTTCCGCGTCGTTTTGCTACAGCGAGTTGATCAGGCCAAAGTTTTCTCCTCATCCACTAAACACCCGGCGCAACTGATCCAGCTTCTGTTTCATACTGGTGGTTGTGATGGTTTCCCACAGCTCGTCGAGTTTGAACGCATGGTGTCTTTCGTAGACCACGCCGAGTTGCGGCATGTCGGCCAGGCCGGTTTCACGGGCGTGTTCGACGAAGCCGGCATTCTTCCAGAAGAATGCGCCTGGCATGGTGGTCGGGATGACCACGACATAGAACAGTGAACGGCTCAGAATATTCACCGCGATGGCGCTAACAGCAAGCAGGCCGTAGGCAATCGAATTATGGCTGTTGAAGAATAGCATACTGCCCGCGATTAAAAGTGCCAGTGCGAGTAACAGGTTGCGGCTCCAGTAGGCTTTGCCGTAAAACGTTGTTTGCTGATAAAACGAGGCGGCACCTTCGCTGGCGGCTGCCTGCAGACTGCGTGCGTGTCCGAGCAGGCCGACGGTTTCCAGCACAAGTCCAGCGCTGATCAATAGTAACAGGGTGGTGTTGAGCGCGGGTGTGAGTGCATTCAATAGCAGTGCCAGTAATGCCAGTAACAGCGCGCCGAGTACCAGTGCAGTGGCCGCGAAGGTCGCGCCGGTGTACCAGTGGTTCCAGAATGGTCTGGCTTCGATGCGATACAGTTTGTACATAAAGTATCCGCCTAACACGGCGCCGGTCAGTGCGAGCAGGCCAAACAGGTTTTGCAGTAGTTGTGCGACGGTAGAATCAAACAGGGCAAAAAAGCTGTAGCCAAGCAGGCCACCAAAGAAGGCCGAAACGCCGGCGATTTCACGACTCACCGGTGAGTGACGCAGGTTGTAAAAGCCACGATAGAATCGATGCGGTTTGCCCAGATGCATGTTTAGCTTGAACAGGCCGAAGCCCATCATCAGCAGCATGAGTCCGAGTGCCGGCAGCAGGGCCGGGCCAGATTTAAGGGTGGCAAGCGGAGCCAGCCAGACACCACTCAGCAACATCAGAAAAGCCCCCATCACAGTCTGTACGCTGAGGGTGAATGCGATGTGTGCATTTTCATGCGAGCCGAGCAGTTTGTTCAGGTTCCATGTACGCTGCTTGCCGTGTTTTGGATCGAGTACCGGTTTATATTGGCCGCTGATTTCATCGCGGTGATATTTTACGTCGGCCTGATCAACCCGGGTCATGTCGCGTTGTGAGGTGCGGGTTTGCTGAAAACGAATATTCGGATGGGTAATATCGGTGCGCGGAAAACCGGGGATTTCGGCTTTCGCCTGGCTGCGATTCTGCGGGATGTTTTCGGTCACGCCAAAATCCAGTGCATTGCCCAGACAGGCGGCAACACAGGCGGGCTTGAGGCCGACTTCGAGCCGGTCCACGCACATATTGCATTTGCTTACCTGTCCCTTGACCGGATCCAGCTGTGGCGCATTATAGGGGCAGACCCAGGTGCAGTAGCCACAGCCAAAGCAGATATCCGGATCCTGTAGCACCGCACCGTATTCGGCGAACTTGGTGTAGGCGCGGGTCGGGCAGCCCTTCAGGCAGACCGGGTCGTCACAGTGGTTGCAGGCCATCGAGATATTCAGGCGCTGATAGGCGGGGTAGGTGCCGCCTTCGACGAATCCGACCGAACGGAACGCGATATGCGCTGGATTGTCATTCTTTTCGCTGCAGGCCGCTTCGCAGGCATGGCAGGCGATGCAGTTATCCGCATTGAAATAAAAGCCGTGCTGCTTATAGCGATCCGGATTTTCGCCGATGCCCTGATCGTTGTTGATATTGAGTGACTGGTTATAGCGCTTATCGTCCGCCTTTACGGTCTGGATCGGGGTGCCATAACGATTCACGGTTTTTGCAGGGGTAGCGTTCAGCGCATCGCTTAATAAAGCGTAACCGGGTTCATTGTGTCTTTTAGGAAACATAATTGTATTGTCTGGTTAGCGGTTGCAGGGATTCAAAATGAGCGCATTTCCATGCTCAGTCGGGCGGCGGCTTTCTGGTCTGCCAGACTTTCGATACGGATTGCAGATTGTTTAAAGGCCGGTTGTCTGGAGTGAGGATCTAACAGTCCCAGCGTCAGACGGTTGGCGCAGTCGTGAAAATGAAACGGCAGAAAAACCATGTTTTTGGGTACGCGGTGGGTTGGTGTTGCCATCACCACGGCATCCGAACGACGTGACACCAGACGGATATATTCGCCGCGCTGGATTCCTAGTTCGGCCGCCAGATCGGGGTTGATCTCAACGAACGGTATCGGGCTGTATTTATTGTTGTTACCGATCTTTCCGGTTTTGGTGCGTCCGTGCCAGTGTTCGATCAGGCGTCCGGTATTCAGCCAGATCGGGAATTTTTCATCCGGCACTTCGTTGTTATCGATAAACGGCAGTGGAATCAGTTTGGCCCTGCCATCGGCATAACGGAACGTACCATCTTCGGTATACAGGCGCTTGCCGCCCTGTGGTGGGGGCTGTTTGTCGTTTAACTGCTGTTCGGTATAGGGCCACTGGATACCTCTGTGCTGTTCCAGCAATGCATGGCTCATGCCGGAGATATCGGCCAGTCGGCCTTTCGAGATAGATGCCATTTCCAGAAAGATATCGGCGGCTTTGTCCGGGAAGCTGACCTTGCCGTCGGTATTAAAACGTTTGGCCATCTGGTTGAATACCCACAGATCGGCTTTGGCATCACCGGGTGGTGTCGCAATCGGGTTGATCAGGTTGATGCGGCGTTCGGTGTTGGTCATCACGCCTTCTTTTTCCGCCCAGGTACCAGCGGGCAAAAATACATTCGCATACTGTGCACTTTCGGTATCTTCGTAGCAGTCCTGCACTACGCAGAATTCGAGTTTTTGCATTGCACGCCGTACCCGCTCCGAATTGGGCAGCGAGGACAGCGGGTTGGTGGCGATCAGCCACAGGCCCTTGATCAGGCCAGCTTCGATCGCGTGGTAGATATCGGTCTGGAACATGCCGCGTTTTTGGGGCAGGAAGTCTTCATCGATATTCCAGAATTCTGAGATGTCCTTACGATCCTGCGCATTCTCCAGCTGGCGATAGTTTGGCAGACCGGAGCAGGATGACCATTCACGCGTGCCCATCGCATTACACTGACCGGTAATCGAAAGGCTGGTGCCACCGGGCTTACCGATGTTGCCGCATAGCAGCGATAGATTATTGATCCCGACCACGCCGTCAGAACCATGCGTTGACTGGTTGATGCCCATGGTCCAGATCTGCATCGCAGCCTCTGCGTTGGCGTATAAACGGGCCACACTGCGAATCGTATCTTCATCGATACCGCAGATTTTGGCGGCAGTGGTTGGATCGTAGTGACTGACTTCGGCGCGCAGCTCCTCCAGCCCATTGGTATTGGCTTCGATGTAGCGCGTATCCTGCAGGCCTTCATCGAGGATGACATACATCATGGAATTTTGTAGCACCACATCGGTGCCGGGTGTGATCGGCAGATGGATGTCGGCAAACTGGGCCAGCATGGTCACGCGCGGGTCTACTACGATCAGCGGAAAGCCGCGTTTTTCCTGCGCCTCTTTCATGCGCCAGTAGATGATCGGATGCTGTTCCGGCAGATTGGAACCCCAGGCGATCAGGCAGTCGGTATGCTCGAAGTCTTCGTAGCAGCCGGGAGGGCCGTCGGAACCAAACGAACGCTTATAGCCGGACACCGCCGAGGCCATGCACAGGGTGGTATTGCCATCGTAGTTATTGGTGCCGATCAGTCCACGGGTTAGTTTGCCGAGGGTGTAAAACTCTTCGGTCAGCAGCTGTCCGGTGGAAATGATCGCGAAGGCATCGCGCCCGTAAGTCTGTTGAATGCGACGAATTTCATCGTGCGTGGTATCCAGCGTGCTGTCCCAGTCGCTGGTCTTCCATTCATCGTGCCAGTGTTTGCGATACTTTGGCACCTTTCCTCGACCGGCCGAATCAAACAGTTCATGCTCAAAGATACCCTTCAGGCACAGCTTGCCGCGATTCACATCGGCATCCGCGACGCCACGCGATGATACGGCCTTGCCTGCATTATTCAGCCCCACTTCGATCGAGCAACCGGTTGAGCAGTAGCCGCAGGTCGCATACTTCCACTCAACCACTGCCTTGTCGGCTATTTTTATCGGGTTTTTACTGGTTCTTCCAAATAACATAATAATTCAGACCTTTCTGGACTATGCTGGAGACAACACTCAGCAACAGGGCAAGCCTGTTGCGTGAGCGACCTGTGCAGTGCAGTGAGATTTATAGTTGAACAAAGACCTGGCCATTCTCGATCTTGACCGGGAAGGTATTGGTACAGCCCTGATCCGGCCCGAGCGCTTCGCCACTGGCCAGATCGATACGCCAGTTATGCAGCGGGCAGGTCACAGAAGTGCCATGCACGATTCCCTGTGACAGTGGCCCTTTTTTATGCGGGCATTCGTCTTTCATGGCAAATATCCGATCTTCGCTGTTACGGAAGATGGCGATATTCATCGTGGCTGTTTTGATCACACGTGATCCCAGTTGAGGTATATCGGTTAAGGTGGTGACTAGTTTCCAGTTACTCATGATGTGTTCTCGATAATAGGGTTTGATGATCAGACAATATTTAACGTGGTAAACTCATGCGCCTGTCCGCCTTCGGCTCGCGCTTTCCAGGGGTCAATCTGGGAAACCTTCTGGCTTACCTTGAAGCGTTCGTAAAGTACCTTGCGCTGGGCTTCATCTTCCACTACAGCCTGCTTGATCGTGCTCAGCCCGACGCGTTCAACCCAGGGCGCGGTACGTTCCAGATAATGCGCTTCTTCACGGTACTTCTGGGTAAAGGCACCGCAGTATTCGAGCACTTCCTGTTCGGTTTCAACCTTGCATAACAGATCGGTTACGCGAACCTTGATGCCGCCGTTGCCGCCAACATGCAGTTCATAACCGGAATCCACACAGACCACTCCAAAGTCCTTGATAGTGGCTTCGGCACAGTTACGCGGGCAGCCGGAAACAGCGAGTTTGAATTTATGCGGCATCCACGAGCCCCAGGTCAGATGTTCCAGCTGCACGCCGAGACCGGTTGAGTTCTGGGTGCCAAAGCGACACCAGGTATCACCGGCACAGGTCTTGACGGTACGCATCGCCTTGCCATAGGCATGCCCGGAAACAAAGCCCGCTGCTGAAAGATCTTTCCACATCGGCGGCAGGTCTTCTTTTTTGACCCCGAACAGGTCGATACGCTGACCACCAGTGACTTTCATTTCCGGTACCTGATACTTGTCGCAGACATCGGCGATGGCGCGTAACTCATTCGGTTTAACCAGTCCACCAAACATGCGCGGAACCACCGAGTAGGTGCCATCTTTCTGGATGTTGCCGTGTGCGCGTTCATTGATGAAACGTGACTGGGCATCGTCCACATATTCTTCCGGCCAGGCCGCGAGCAGATAGTAATTCAGTGCAGGGCGACAGGCCGCGCAGCCATCCGGGGTTTTCCAGTTAAGTTGCTGGAATACCGAGCGCATATCCTTGATCGGGTGTTTCTGGATCGCGTGGATCACATCGTCATGGCTGTGATCGGTACATTTACACAGTGGCTTCTTGCTCGGTGCAGCATCGTAGCCATCACCGACGGTGTGCGCGAGCAGCGCTTCCACCAGACCGGTACAGGAACCGCAGGAGCTGGAAGCCTTGGTATGAGCGCGTACTTCATCCAGTGTGAACAGGCCTTTTTCGCTGATGGCCTTGACGATGTCGCCCTTGCACACACCGTTACAGCCGCACACTTCAGCAGAATCAGACAGTGACAGTACCTTGCTGTCGCCGTGTCCGGCATCGCCCAGATCGTGTTGACCGAACAGAATGGTGCTGCGGAAATCGGCGATGTTAGTGCCTTCTCGCAATAGCTGGAAATACCAGGTGCCATCCATCGTGTCGCCGTAGAGTACGGCCCCTTTAATCTTGTTGTCGCGAATTACCAGCTTTTTGTAGATGCCCTGTGACGGATCCTGCAACACCAGGGTTTCATCGCCTTCGGCTTCATGGAATTCGCCGGCGGAGAACAGATCGATGCCGGTGACCTTCAGCTTGGTGGACGTCACCGAGCCTTCATAGCGTGCGATTCCGAACTGCGCCAGATGATTAGCACACACCCGGGCCTGTTCAAACAATGGAGCGACCAGTCCGTAACAGATGTTGCGATGCTGTACGCATTCCCCGACTGCATAAACCTTTGGGTCGAAGGTCTGCATGGTATCGTTGACCATGATACCGCGTTCACAATGGATGCCGGACTGCTGTGCGAGTGCGATATTGGGGCGGATGCCGACCGCCATCACCACCAGATCGGCGGCCAGTTCAGAGCCATCTGCAAACTGGACGGCGCTGACCTTGTCCTCACCTAGGATGGCTGCGGTCTGTGCTTCCATCAGAAAATTCAGACCGCGTTGCTGCAGCGAAGCTTTTAACAGCGCGGCGGCCGGTTTATCCAGCTGACGTTCCATCAGGCTATCCAGCAGATGCACCACGGTAACCTGCATGCCATTCTTCATCAGCCCATTCGCAGCTTCCAGGCCAAGCAGTCCACCGCCGATCACCACCGCATTTTTTGATGTTTTTGCCGCTGCCAGCATGGTGTCGACATCCGCGATATCACGAAATCCGATCACACCTTTCTTGTCAGCGCCGGGAATCGGGATAATAAAGGGGTTCGAGCCGGTAGCGATGAGCAGGCGATCGTAAGGACGGATCTGCCCGGATGCGCTCTGTACCTGGCGTTTGACGCGATCGATTTTAGTGACGCTGTCGCCGGTGATCAGCTCAATGTTATTTTGCTGATACCAGTCGAGGCTGTTGAGCACGATATCATCGATGGTTTTTTCGCCGGCAAGCACCGGCGATAGCATGATGCGATTATAGTTAGGATGCGGTTCCGAGCCGAACACGCTAATGTCATACAGTTCTGCATTGATCTTTAACAGTTCTTCCAGGGTGCGTAACCCTGCCATTCCATTACCGATTAAAACCAGTTTTTGTTTCATCTTTTCACCTGTGTTTAAAACCTGTCAGCATTCATTACTGACAGCAAGTTAATATTCTGTTGGCTGGACTATACGGCCTGCTCACTGAGAGCCGTGGCGGTCGTGCCCGAGTTCATTTTAAGTTCGAAGCCATCGATGTACTGTTCAGACTGTTCGGGATCAAACAGGCGGCCATCCATAAAACGGTCGGCACCCAGCGTCAGTTCTCCCAGCTCCGTTTCAATCGTCCAGCTTTGGGCATGGCTGCCTTCGGTTTTGAAGTCTTCCTGAGGAACTCCGAGTCCGAGCGATTGCGCTGCCTGACGGTAGATGTCCGGCTGGTACACCGATTGAGCGATATCCTTTGCGCTGAACGAGCAGTCGGTCTGACCCCAGCGATGCATCTGTGTAATGAACCAGATGGCATGTGAGCGCCATGGGAAATTGGCTGCATAACGGTGGAATACATTAAAGTCAGGGATCTCTTTCGAGCTATCCCGAGTGCCGGTTTTAAGCGTGCCATTGAGGGACTTTTCGAGTACATCTAGCGGTGCATTGACATAACGTCCCTGACTCAGTAACTGGCAGGTTTCTGCCCGATTTTCCGCCTGATCGAGCCAGCGGCAGGCCTGAATCAGTGCGCTGATCACGGCCAGATGGGTGTTGGCATTCTTTTCGGCCCAGCTGCGGGTGACCGCAAACACCTTTTCCGGGTGGTTATTCCAGATGTCATAGCTGGTCAGCAGGGTGCGGCCGATACCTTCGGATACGGCATAGCTGTTCCAGGGTTCACCGACACAATAGCCGGCAATCATTCCGGCACGCAGATAATTCACCATCTGCGGTGGCGGAACGACGCGTAGACGCACGTCGTTATCCGGGTCGATGCCGGCATCCGCCAGCCAGTATCTGAGCAGGTAATTATGGGATGACTCGGGGTAGACCATGGCAAAGGTTAACAGCGGGCGATTGGCCAGACGGTTCTGTTCAATCACCAGTTTCAGTGCGCGTGCTGAGCCGGCCGGGGTGTCGATATCCTCGACGCCGGTGCCGACCATGCGCCCATACAGCTCACTCGACACGGTGATCGCATTACCGTTCAGGTCGAGGCTCATGGCGGTGACCATCGGCTGGCAATGTTTTTCATCCATTACACTGGTAATCGGCATACCGGCCAGCATCTGTGCCCCATCCAGGATACCGGTGCAAACCTTGTCACGGATATTGGCCCAGGAGGATTCGCGTGAGAGTTCTACATTCAGTCCCTGTTGCTGAAAAAAACCTTTTTCTTTGGCGATCACCAGTGGTGCGCAATCTGTTAAGGGGACAAAGCCAAGGGAAAGGGTGGTTTTTTCGAGTTTTCCATCCAGCGTCTTTTCTCTAACCGGCGAACCGGTGGGTAAGCTGACGACATTGGTGGACACCCTGTTAGGCGCCGGATCATTTTTTCTGGACGAACTCTGATGGCGTTCATGCAGGAATTTGACGACCTCTGCACGATAGTGGTTGTAGGTTGGATCTTCTGCCAGTGCGAGCCGGTCTCGCGGGCGTTCCAGATTGATATCGAGGATTTCACCGACAGTGGCGGAGGGGCCGTTCGACATCATGATGATCCTGTCGGATAACAGTACGGCTTCATCCACATCGTGAGTAATCATGATCACGGTATTATTCAGACGACTCTGAATCTCCATCAATGAATCCTGCATATGGGTTCTGGTGAGGGAATCAAGTGCACCAAAAGGTTCATCCATCAGCAGTACCTTGGGTTCCATCGCCAGCGCTCGTGCGATACCGACCCGCTGTTTCATACCACCGGAAATTTCATCCGGACGCAGATCCAGCGCATGCGACATATGCACCAGCTCCAGATTGTGCAGGGTCCAGTCGTGGCGTTCCTGTTTCGATTTGGTTTTTTTGAACACCTGATCCACCGCCAGGCGAACGTTATCGTAGGAGCTTAACCACGGCAGTAGTGAATGATTCTGGAACACCACGGCGCGATCCGGACCGGGGTCACGCACTTCATTGCCTTCCAGCAATACACCACCGGTAGTGGCCTGTAACAGACCGGCGACAATATTCAGTACCGTCGATTTACCACAGCCGGAATGTCCGATCAGGGAAATAAATTCGCCCTGCTGGACCTGAAGGTTGACATCGTTGAGAACATTCAGTGGACCGTTATCGGTCGGAAAAGTGATGCCGATATGGCTCAGATCGAGATAATTATTCATACTATATTTCCTCTAATTCCATTAATCCGGGATCAACGCAAAACTGCGTTTTTGTCCCAGCTGGCGTAGCGCTGAACCATCAGCATGGCGCGATCGAGCATAAAACCGATGATGCCGATGGCGAGTACCGCAACCATGATGCGTGCCAGAGAGTTTGAGCTGCCGTTCTGGAATTCATCCCACACGAATTTTCCGAGGCCTGGATTCTGTGCCAGCATTTCTGCCGCAATCAGTACCATCCAGCCGATACTCAGGGATAGTCTGAGGCCGGTGAAAATCATCGGAATGGCGGAGGGCAGAACAATTTTGATGGTTTTGGTGAACCAGCTCAGGCGCAGTACACGACTGACATTGAGCAAGTCTTTATTAACCCCGGAAACGCCGACGGTGGTATTAATCACGGTTGGCCACAGACAGCACAGGGTGACCGTAATCGCCGAGTTCAGAAAGGACTTGTCGAAGACGGGGTCGTCACTGATATACACCGCAGAAACTACCATTGTAACCAGTGGTAGCCAGGCCAGTGGTGACACCGGCTTGAAGATTTGAATGATTGGATTCATCGCCTGATAGATGGTCGGGCTCATGCCGCACACGATGCCAATCGGAATGGCGATAATAGAACCGATGATAAACCCGGTCGCCACTGTAATCAGGCTGGTCAGAATCTGGTCAAAGAATGTGGGTACACCGGTATAGCTGCGTGCTGAAATTTTATCCAGCCGCTGCTGTGATTTGCCGGAGGCTTTAGCCTTGTCCAGACGTACCTGCATGCGCTGATTGAATTCATCCTCCTTGAGTCGTTCTGCCTGATGCTCCAGATAAAGTCCTTCAACCTGTTCCCAGACTTTGGCTGGACCAGGGAACTGGCCGAGCGAGGTTTGCACGTTTTGTGCACCGGCTGACCACAGCAGCAGAAAAATGCCGAAGGCTGCGGCAGGTACCAGCAGAGCCTGCAGGGATTTGCCAAAGTGGCGTAAAATCAACTCACCGGACATATAGTTCAGAATACTGTCTATAAGCGGTGCGTTGAATGTTTTTCCGTTCGCGAAATTCATCGTGAGGTTCTCCAGAAATTTCAAAACTAGTGAGGCCTGAGTGCTGTCCTGTTTCGGCACAGGACTCAGGCGCAGAGAGTTAAACCTTGTCGTCGCCTTTCAGACCGATGGGGAATTTCTCCAGATAGTCGTTCGGTTTTGTGCCATCGAAATTAATACCATCGATGAACTCGCTGTGTGGTGCACGGAAGCCGGTTTCCTTTGCGAAGTCAGGGAAGTCTTTGGCCGAAAGTTCGCCTTCTGCAATCAACGCTTCTGCAGCTTTCTGGTAGATATCTGGACGGTAGACTTTTTTCGCGATGTCCATGTACCAGTTATCGGGTTTGTAGTCTGAGATCTGGCCCCAGCGACGCATCTGGGTCAGGTACCAGACCGCATCGGAGTAGTAGGGGAAGGTCGCGTTGTAGCGAAAGAACACGTTGAAATCAGGCACGGAGCGCTTGTCGCCCTTTTCGTATTCGAAGGTTCCGGTCATGGAGTTGGCGATGACCTTGTAATCTGCGCCGACGTAGTTAGGCCTGGACAGAATCTTAACCGCTTCCGGACGATTGGCGTTGTTGTTGTCATCCAGCCACTTGCCAGCACGGATCAGGGCTTTAACGATACGGATTGTGGTGTTGGGGTATTTTTCGGTAAACTCCTTACTCAGGCCGAAGACTTTTTCCGGGTTATTTTTCCAGATTTCATAATCGGTAATGACCGGTACGCCGATACCTTTAAACACCGCCTGCTGATTCCACGGTTCACCCACACAGTAACCATAGATGGTACCGGCTTCGAGGGTTGCGGGCATCTGTGGAGGGGGGGTAACCGAAAGCTGTGCGTCAGCATTGATGGTACCGGTGATATCGCCTTTTTCTGGCGAGTAGTAACCTGGCTTGATTCCACCGGCTGCGAGCCAGTAACGTAATTCATAGTTATGCGTGGAAACCGGGAATACCATGCCCATCTTGAAGGGTTTACCTTCGGCGCGGTATTTTTCAATCACCGGTTTCAGGTAATCGGCCTTGATCGGATGCTGCGGTCTTCCATCCGCCATTTTAGGGATATGCGGTTTCATCTGTTCCCACACGCTATTGGAAACAGTGATGCCGTTACCGTTCAGATCCATCGAAAAAGGGGTCACAATGTGGGCCCTGGTGCCAAAGCCGATAGTTGCTGCCAGTGGCTGACCTGCCAGCATATGCGCGCCGTCCAGCTGTCCATCGATGACACCATCCAGTAATACTTTCCAGTTGGCCTGAGCTTCCAGTTGCACATACAGACCTTCATCTTCAAAAAAGCCCTTTTCGTAGGCGATGGCCAGCGGGGCCATATCGGTGAGCTTGATAAAACCAAATTTCAGCTCTTCCTTCTCCGGTTCGCCGACGTCTGCCTGCGCTGGCAGTGCGCATACGGTTAAGCCCAGAATGCCGGCGGCACTCAGGGTTTTTAGAAATTTTCTACGTCCAGTCTTAAGATTGAATAAGTTCATTATGTAGTTCCTCATTAAAAAATTTGGGCCCAAAAAAAAGGCGTCCGTATTCAACAGTTTTGAGTAACGGTCGAATACGGACGCCTTTGTCCGGTTTGCAACCAGCATTGGTTGCGCAATATGTTAATGCTCTGAATGGGTTCGCCTTTGAACCGCCTGAGCGCTTTGATAGTGTTAATACAGGAAACAGGCCATGTTTTTTTATGCTTAATAAAAACAGTGGCTTAAAGATTTATGGAGCGGGATTTCAGATGGGACTGCCTGAGCTTATGCCTCTTTACAGGGCGTTTTGCTCTGTTCTGATGCGTATTGCTCAGGGCTTGAGCAGTAGTTCAGCCGCGTAAATAATGCTGCTGGCGATATCGATCAGCTTTTTTTTCTGATTCATCGCGGTTTTGCGCATCAGCTGATAAGCCTCTGCTTCTTCAATTTGGCGCTGTTTCATCAGGATGCCCTTGGCGCGCTCGATGGTTTTGCGTTCAACCAGTTGCAGACGGGTCTGATCCAGCTCGCTCTGTAACTCACTGTACTGGTCGAAAGTGGCAATCGCGGCATCCAGAATCGGGCGTACGCGCTGACTCTGTACGCCATCCACGATATACGCACTGACGCCCGCCTGAACCGCTCGGCGGATGGTAGCACCATCATCGTCCTGGCTGAACATGACCATCGGGCGCGGAGCTGCGGCCTGTACACAACGCAGGTTTTCCAGTGTGTCGCGATCCGGCAGGTCGATATCGATGATGATGATATCCGGTTCCAGTTGAGCGATCTGCTCCAGCAGATCCTGCTGAGCCGAGGTTTGACTGAACACCACGTCACAATTGGCCTGCTGTAACTTTTGCGCCATCGACTGACTACGGTCGGTCGATTCATCAATCAGCATAACGGTGAGCTTTTCGGAGGGCACGGGACTTTATTAAAAATCGGTTTGGGTAAAATGTCATTCTATTATAGAAGGCTAATATTGAGAAATTGAGGTCGTGCTGAACAGCTGATGTCTAGATTTGCACTAAAATGGAGCGCCATTCGCACGGACAGGTGTTTTCTCAGGTCAATCCTCTTGAGCGTGATGATTCGCACAATGATGGGACTGGAACGGGCTTTGCAACCGGGGTTTTTATGCGGCTTAAATTTTTTCGAATAAAAAAGTATACGAGTCAACGGCCCTGCATTAGTAGACGTAGATTTTCTAAATAGTTGATTTTATACTTTATCAACTTAGAAGTTCATCACGGTAATTTTGAGCGTTAAAAACGGCTAAGTGCATTGTAATTAATTTGTTCTTTGTCAGCCGAAAATGCCTGTGGCTGAGGTTATGAGGAGAGCCCGTGATGAACCATATTCGATATTCCCTCCTGTTTTGCTGTGTGCTGTTGCTGGTTTCCTGCGGTGGAGGGGGTGGCGGTGGCGCTACAAATAATGCTATCAATCAAAACTCGGGATCTAATCCGACGGCCAGCTGGAAAGGTCCGCTAGCGCTGGCTAACCCCACACTCGGTTCTGACGGCTGGGGGCAGAATATCAAACCGACTCTTCTACAGGATGACAGTGCTAATACCACCGCGCTCTGGTATCGCTGGGATGGCGTGGCGGTCAGTCTGTATGCGGCTCAACTCAGCGCTGGCGGGCAGTGGTCAGGCCCTGAGCGCATCGAAAATTCCGACAATGACAGCGTGTGCAAACGGGCGGTAAATTATTGTGACCGTGTTACCCCTGCAGCGATAGACAGTAACGGTAATATCACCGTTGCCTGGCCAAGCTGGGACGGAAGCCAGTGGTTGCTTGCGGTTAACCGTTACGTGCCAGCACAGGGCTGGGGCGGGCAAACAGTGTTGAGTACAGCGGCGGCGGTTGATCAGGATAATTTCCCGCTTACATCAGCAAATATCATGGTGGACGATGGCGGGCGTGCCACCATTGTCTGGCGCTCCACTGAGCCAGCCAACGCATCACCCCTGGCCAATTTCTGGTATGCGCACTTCGATGGTGTGAACTGGAGTTCGGGGCAGCTTACCACACCAACCATTCCTGCTATGACTGACTGGGCCATTGAGCCGGTATTGGGTGAGATCAGTTTTGCCTGGTATGACAGTAGTAGCGGCTTTATGGCTCGAACTTTTAAACCGGCCGGCGGCTGGGAAACGGCAACGGTACTGCTGACCAGTGCGGTCTCGACATCGATCGCACAGGTATCCCTTGTCTATGATAATGATGGAACAGTAACCGCATTGATACAGCGTAATAACTCCGGGTTTAAAACCTGGGTCAATCGTCGGATAAGTGGCGGGAGCTGGGAAACCAGCCTGCTAGTTGCCAGCTCAGGTGCCATTGCTTATGACAGTGTGTCTCCCAAACTGGTCGCTACTTCGGATGGTGGCATCATGGGACTGCTTAAATGGCAGCCTTATGTCAGTACGTCACTGTCACCCAGTGAAGAGAACTGGAGTCTGCAGTATGTGACATATACGGCGGTCGGGGGCTGGTCCAGCGTGGCTGATTTAGGTAATTATTTTCGCGGTCCATTTGAAGTGGGGAGTAGCAGTAATGGTAGCGTGTTTGTGATGGATCAATCAAACGCTCGCGCGGGATCAACGCTTCCAGCGAAAATTCGATTCTGGCACTTTAGCAACTTGTCGAACGCTGTGATAAACAACACTGATTTAACAATTTAAAGGAATACTTTGAGCGGGTATGCAACCAGTCAGAATGGTTACGCCGTAGTAGCTTATGCATTAAAGGAAGGTGTGGTCAGGGTAAATCGATTTGTGCCGGGGAAAGGCTGGGTTGGCAATGAAACAGTGGCTGCCTTAGCAGCCGCAGAGGCGGCCCGTCCCGGCGTCGTTATTATGGCGGTCAATGTGTCTGAGGCTGGCCATGTTTTTGTATTGTATTATGATGTCGATTATGAAACTTTAGCGGGTGTATATTTTGATCCGGCAACGGGATGGACTCCTCCGGCCCCGCTCACTGGAAGGACGGGGCGCTCGTTTTTTTCTGTTGATTCTGCGACTTCGCTGATTGATAACAGTGGCCAGGTAACGGCACTGACGAATCTGGCAACAGCCGGTCCCGGATTACAGGCTTTTAATGGTAAGGGTTCGATCGACGTTGCGTTTTCCACCGGCATAACACCGCGTACCGCTCCGCAGCAGCCGACCCAGGTCAGCGGGGGTGGTGCGGCCAGCACCTGCTCCGGTATCAATACCAGTGCTCCCATACTGTCCAATTACACCGACCGGAATTTCAGTTATATACGCAGTTGTGGCAGTTCCGATGTGCAGATTGCTGCGCTGGTGAATGGGGCTGACGTTTACTATGACGCCTATCGAAATGCGGTTAACAATCTTGGTTGTACTGAAGCGGAAGCCTATCCAACCTATATGGCGCATCAGGAAACCTCATTGCTGGCAAAACGAACCGCTGACGTTCTCGGTTGTACACGCTAAGCGTTATCTGAAATACAGCCGCACTATGGACACTCATGGATGAGTGTCTACGGTCTTTAATGCGGTTTATTTTAACCGTGCGGGTTAAAGTGTTTCGGGTCATTTTTTTGTCTAAAAAAGGTTGCGGAGTCAATCAAAATTTGTTCGGAATTGTGATCGAATATACATTTTTATCCGATCGCTAATCTGCATAATTATCCGAGTTATTTTCACTTTCCCCTCTTAGTGGAGTTGATGTATGAAACAGTTTCAACTGTACATCTGTGTTGTTGCGTTGTTTTTTGTGCATGCCTGCAGTAACGGGGGTTCTAACGATTCTTCCGCCGCCGTTAACCTTGTTCCGGGCAATCCGGTAGCCGTGACTCTGGGGGCGGCCGGAGGTGGTCTGGCGGCAGAAGACCTGACCGGTAGCCGGATGACGCTGGATTTTCCTGCCGGAGCCGTGACTAACAATGTTGCCTTTACCCTGACTCCTTTGTCTGCGGGAACCGACATCGCCCGCTTCAGCCTGTCACCAGCCGGTGTGGTACCGTTATTTCCGGTAACGGTGCGGCTGTCCGCGCGTGCTGCGTTACCCGCCGGCATCCAGTTCTTCTGGGTGGATAGCGAGGGTAGTGTGCCGGTTGGTGGCATCGTGAATGGCTCCGAGTTGTCGGCGCAGCTACCGGTGATGGGTTTTCTGACCGCAGCCGCTAAACCCGCTCCAGTGGGTATCGCCAGACGCTCGCTGACGGACGGTTCCAGTACCGTGCTGGCGGTGCGACCTGTGGACTGTGATGTGATACTGGATGACATGATCGCGAACATCCAGAGCACCGTGGCGAAGGGTGATCCCGATTCGATCAACCGTGAGTTGACGGCGATACAGAACCTGCAAATTGCCTGCGCGGATAGGAATGTAGAAAACTTACTCACCGCTACCTGTAATCGTTACCGGGCGGCTGAAACGAATGCACGGGTGATTGCGGTCAATGATGAGGAGACTTTTGAAAGGTTTGTTGGCGCTATGATCGGGGCACATGCGGCTACAGAACTTCTGGAGGTGGAGTGTAACCCGGATGATTTCATTGCGGTGCTGGATCAGAAACTCGAGCAGTTTCTAGTCTTTATGGGCGTCAAGTTCCGTAATACCCCGATCAGTAATGATATTGAAGTTCACCTCGACCAATTGGATGACCTGTTTCGCTACGAAGGGACCTGTGCGCTGGCGCAAGAGTCGCAGGCCTGCGGCGCGCTTGAAGACAGGCTGTTTCCGGATCTTATCGACGTACTGCGCGATGTTGGCTATGCCGAATGTGTTAACACCGGTAACCCGTTCGCACTCGCCAATCTGCTCGAAACGCCACTCTCATCTTCCTCACAGTTAAACCCGGCGGATAAGGTATTGCGCTTTTCGCGTTTCACCATCAACCAGCTTGAGGCGGATATTTCTCACTGTTCATCGAGCATCGAGGTGCATGTGTTTGCAGATGCGACGGAAGAGATTGTTGACCGCCAGCAGGATCTGTTCGGCGGGGACACGGTGGGTACACATACGACCGAAGCGGATGTCGTGGTTCCAGTGGATGGCACACTATCGCTTAATGGTAGCGTAGTCGTGCCTCAGTGCATTGGTGCAGCATCGACTGGCGAAGTACTGGTCGCGCGCGTGCGCAATACGGAACTGGGACGTTCTGCACGTAATGGTAACCATTTTTTTATCGACGCTTTCCCGATCGCGTTCACGGTTAAGGATGCGCTGGCGGCTGCGGGTCAACCTGCCAGCGGTGGTCAATTCGATGTAAAGGTAACCCGTGAGGGTGGAAACTGTCCGAGTTACCAGTCGCCTTTCCTGATGTACACCATCCATGTTGACACCAGTGAACCACTACTCAAAGCGACCCTGCTGGCAGTCTCTCAGGGCAGTAATACTGCGGTCTCCGAGACTAACTATACCTCGGCAACCTATGACGAAGGCTTCGGCAGTTTCTTGAATAAAAACCTCGCCGCGGATGCAGAGCTTCCGGCCCAGTTCGGTAGCGGTGGAACCACCACCGTTTTTATCTCGCAGCCCGACTCAACTCAAATTTCGATGGATATTTCGACCGCGATCAATGCGGAAATACTGGTTGCTGATCCTAATAATTTTTCTACAACACCTTCCATTGAAAGCTGGACATCGGGCGCATTTGTTACCAGCAATTTAGTGCTCGAACCCGGGGCTGCGAGTCAGATGACGGCATCTATCGATGCACGTTTTTATACGCAGGCTAGCTTGACACTGTATGCTGACCGTGCTGCGTTAGATGCCGGAATCGCAATATCCTCGCAAACACTTCCTGCGGGCGATTCTGCAGCGATCTCGCTGGCGCCACCGCAACTGGCACGGGTTAACCTGCTGATGAACTTTCGCAATGTGGACGGCAGCGCTTTAACCCTGACGCACGAACCGGTGGTGACCTTTAAATCGGTGCCCTGAGAGGCCAAGCCGCTGAAGCCCAGGTATTATACGGGACTTCGGCGGCCTTTCTTGTTACGGCCTATCTGGGGCCGCTGTGGCGGATGAAATCGAGCACGCGCTGCGCATGGCCTTCTGCGGCGACATCATATTCGACCGATGTGAGTAGGCCCTGTTGATTGATGATGAAGGTGGAGCGCACGATGCCCATTTTTTTAACCCCGTTCTTTTCCTTTTCCTGCCATACACCATAGTCTTCACAAACCTTGCCGGAGTCATCCGACATTAAGCGGACCTTCAGCGAAAACTTGTCGATAAAGGCCTGATGACTGGCGCAGGAATCCTTGCTGACGCCGATGACGACGGTATCGAGTTGATTAAATTCCTCGATCAGCGCGCTGAACTGATTGGCCTGGATAGTGCAGCCCGGGGTGTCGTCTTTCGGATAGAAATACAGCACCACATTCTTTTTACCAAGGAAATCAGCCAGCCTGAGTGGATGACCGACTTCATCGATGGCGTCAAAGTCCGGTGCGGACTGGTTTGTGGTTAACATGCTTATGCCTCCTGGTAGGGTTGTTAAGCCCGTCAGTATAGTGTTGGCGTGACGATTTATAAGAGTATTTTTTATACGGTGATAGAATCCTCGGAGCTTAAATAGAATCCGTCTGCTTGAATAAAATTGCCCCGGCTTTCCCGTAAAATCAGCTGACAGGCAATTCGGCACGGCACTATACTTTGCTGCTGTCGGTTTAGTCTGCAGGCCTGGTGTGGGTATGCAGCGTCAGCACGGTAATTTTTCCATCAACCACTGCGAAATATTAGAGGGTTCATCATGGTCACAAATACTATCCGGATTCATCGTGTACTGCGGTCCCCACCCGAGCGCCTGTATCGGGCGTTTCTGGATGCCGCCGCCATTACCAAATGGCTGCCTCCGAATGGCTTTACCTGTACGGTCGAACAGATGGATGCCACGGTCGGTGGCAGCTTCAGGATGTCGTTCACCAATTTCAGCAATGGACACAGTCACGCCTTCGGTGGTGAGTACCTGGAACTGGTTCCGAGTGAATGCATTCGTTACACGGATAGATTCGATGATCCAAACCTGTCGGGAGTGATGCAGGTGACGATAACGCTACGGGCCGTTTCCTGCGGCACCGAGTTGAATGTTGTGCAGGAAGGGATACCTGATATGATTCCGACCGAGGCCTGTTATCTGGGCTGGCAGGAATCGCTGATTCTTCTGGCTAAACTGGTTGAGGCGGAGATTAACGAGTAGGGTTACCGCTCTCTAAGCGCCTGGATATAGTCGTGATGCTCATCCACATGGTGCCGCGCTGCTGATTCGCGCCAGTTACTAGTTATATGACGTAATGCAATATGAGTAAGTTGATTTTATTCAAGCGAGTGATTTTTTGGCTTGAAGTTGCCGTAACCCTGTTGCTTCTTTGTGTTGGGGTTGTTCTGACGGTTTCCTTATTATCCGGAGCGCCCAGTATTTTAGATGCGCTAACGGGTCTGGCGAGTTTTGCGTGGTATTTATTCAAGATCGCAATTAAATCCATATCAAATTTTGAGTTTGAATCGGTAATATTATTAGTGGGGTGCGCTATATTTTCCGGTTCGCTACTTTACTTTTCACAAACAGAGCGCGAACGAAAAATCGTAAGATATATTATTCCTGCATTCGTATTGGCGATTATATTTTTTGCGATAGGTGCCGTAGGTCATGTGATGGCTGGTTTAGGTGGGCAAGGTGCCGGGCGTTGATTGCTCATCGTTACTCCAGACCTGAAATGGAGTCCATTTCAACGAATGGCACCCCGGTAAGCACCATGGCTCCGACTCTGGCTTCCTCGACAACTTCTCCTGAGTTGTTCTCGGCCACTGTTCCTGACGTGGCTCTACCTCCTCCTTCCATGGAGTCGTACTACACCGCGCCATGGGGTTATGCTCCGATCTACCTGCTGAATCCCTTCGGTGGTGCGCCGGAAAGACGAGTAATCCCTCGCTTGAGCTAAAGCAAGTGCCATTCTACTCTGATATGGATGTATTAAGGGGCAAAGAGCTGTTTTTTATGAGTTGTTATCTTTCAAATTTAATATTGGAATCAATAACTTAAGCAGTCTTACTGCTTGATAGGTGAATAGCGGGCATTGCATATCACACGTTGACTTTTGCCTGTCGCTAGTCAACAATCGATCCTTGCAGCGTGAAGAATGGACCAGTAATAATCAATGGAAGCTCTGAAAAATTGATCCATGAATTCTCAGGGCATGGATATCGAAAAATGTGATTTTCGATATCCGCAGGAACGCCTGAATGAATCAGAGCTTCCCTGAATAAAACAAGCGGCTACTTTATCAACAAGAGGAATAATAATGAGCAAGAAAGCGTTAAACACGATCATCATATCTACCAGTCTACTGATCTCAGCAAGTGCATTTGCCGAACCCAAATTCAGACCCAGAGTCGATGTTGGCCTGGCTACCTACAATCTGGAAATTATTGATACAACACCGGGTTTCGAATCTAAAGATGATCTCAGCACTACTTACCTCAAAGCAGGTATTGGAGGAAGTATTATTAACGGTCGCTGGTATTTCGATCTTGGTTACAGTACCAGCATTAACGCTGAAGCTGATGATTCTGGAGAAACAATGGACTTTACAAGAACAGACCTGGTACTCACTGCAGGTTATGTCTTCCCTAGCAACGTCACAATATTTGGCGGCTACAAATCCGGAAAATCAGAATTTAGTAATTTCAGTCAGACTCCCGGAGTCTCAGTTGAGTTTACCGCTGATGGTATCTATGGCGGAGCGGGTATCAATATTCCGACCAACGGTAATGTCGTTTCACTGAATGCTGCTATCGCAATTCTGGATGGTGAATTAGTCAATAATGATCCGGTAAATTTAGATAGTTCTACAGCCGACGCCAATACTATCGGTTTGAGCCTTGCCGCAGGTTACAGCATGCCACTATCCAAGACCACCGGGCTAGCCTTTAAGGCAAGCTACCAGGGTTATAACTTTGATGAATATGATGTTGGTGGTGTATCAATCGATGGTGTCAGTACCAATGAAACGATACTGGCGTTTGACGTAAGTTATTCCGCAATTTTCTAAATAAGCGGCGCTAAACTAAAGAAGCAAGACCGTCGTTAGCGGCGGCCTTGCTTCAGATTTAGCATCAAATAATACCTGTCGTATCGTTAACACACCCTAATTTCTGACCCAGAGGCGAGAGATCACGTGCGTATATTTCCATACCTATTGCTGGCCATCTTTGTTACCGGTTGCAGTACCGTCAATCAGCCAACCGAGACGACCATAGCGCTGCCAACATGGGTGGACAACCCTGAATACCCGGGTCACATCGGAATTACTGCTTCCGCTTTGCCGCAACAAAAAGGTGGCATCGAGGCTCAACGTCGTGTCGCAAAAATACTGGCTCGAGCAGAGATGTCGCGCTTTAAATCGGCATCCGTAGAATCTCAATCACGCATAGCAACGACCAGTTCAACGAGTGGTGGAGTGAAAATTAGTGCCGACGATTTTAAGCGCGTTAGCACAGTGGGTGCACTACAGCTAAACGACGTGAAGGTTATCCAGGAATGGACCCACCCGGAAACGGGTGAGCTGTTTATGTGGTTAGCTTATCCGATGACTCGCTAAGCTCTAAAGTTTAATCTTTAAACCGGGGCAGTCGTTAAACTAAGATTGTCTTTGGTTAAATGCTCGAGCGCTAACTTTAAAAAACCATAATGGTGATGCTTCTCGAATCCAGTTCGTCCTTGGCTTCGACCTCTTCCTTCTTTGTTGCTTTCGCAACGGCCGCTTTACGGATCGCTCGCATCTCCTTTTCAGTCTCCTCAAGAATCTCCTGTGTAGTCCTCTCAGTCATTATCGCGTCAGGTACTGCAGGCACATACGCCTGAGTGGGTGGCACATACCTTGGAGTAGTGGGTGCTGGTGCTGCATAGGCTGGAGTTTTTGGTGCTACATACGCTGGAACTGGCGCCACATAGGCTGGCGGTGGTGCATAAGCCGGAGCTGGAGCCACATAGGCTGGCGGTGGTGCATATGCAGAAAAGTCCTGTTCTTCTTCGGGCGGCAATTCAATGATATCCGGTAAGTCTCTCGTGCTTATATCGCGAAAAACAATGCCAGAAGTAAACATGGTGGTTATCTGCTGTTTTAGCTGGCTGCGCATATCTTCATGAATGGCCGGGGTCACGGTTGCCGTAATCGCGTATTCAACTCTCCAGCCGGTTCTATCTGGAGTCAGATCAAAGGATTTTTTGATCACCTGAATGTTAGAGATTCTGGCCGATACGCGAGAACGCACCTCATCTTTTGTCAGGTTAAAGTCTTTAACCTCGGTCACTGCATCGATCACCACCAGTGAACCTCGTTCTGCCGCATCTCGTTCGGCCCGCACACGCGCTTTATCGATACAGTCATCTTTGGTGACCGACAGGCTACAGGTTTCCACGGTAGATATTTCTATATCCTGAGACTTGCGTAGACTGCTCAGCTGTCTATTCAGTTCCTGTTCGGAAAGAGCATTAAACATCCCGCTGATAGAATGCTGTGAACTGGCAATTTTTTGTTGGGTAATCTTGTAGTTAATTTTGTCCTGCTCGACCTTATCCTGCAGGATGCGCGCATACTCTTTTTGTGACAGGTATAGCTTATTTATTTTTCGCCACTCAGAGCGCTGGGATTCGATTTTGTCAGCGTAATCGACGCCCGGTGATTTTTCCTGTGCTTTAATCATCTCATCCAGCGCAAATCGTTCGCCGGCTGCACTTTGCTTCAAGCGCCTTAACTTGGATTTTGTTGTTTCGAGCTCGATTTTTTTGGCCATGTAACCCATGTTGTGGCGTTCGAGCTCTATGTATTGCTCGTTGAGCTGGGACTTCTTCTCTTCCAGTCGGCTCATATCGACAGCGACGACGGCAGAGCTCAGCAATACGCTAACGGCGATAACAATACTTTTACTGATAGGTCGAAACATAAACATAGTTAGGATGGCCTGATGAAGCATCATTTGCAGAATAATGCACTGATTATAACAGTAGAGACTAATAACAAGAACGAAAAAAACTGACGCTGTTGCATCGACTGCGCCGGTGACCGCTTTCAAAGGGGGACGCCGATATTGACTGGACGGGGCGCAGCGCTTATCTGAATTGACTGGAGTCCGGGAGCCTCTGATTAATTCAGAGGTTTCTGCGGCACAGGTAATGTGCCGCCAAATTCGATGACTCAGGCTTCCAGTAAGCTCAGTTTCAAGGTCTGGATCAAGCACACTGCTACCGAAGCAGCGAGTGGGGGTATCAACAACAGGCTGTCGGCGAGTGAGGGGTGCCAGTTCAGCCTGTGTGACAGACGGTGCGAGCGAGCCGTTGTTATTCTTCCTCTGATTCCGCCTGCTCGCGATACTTTATCTGCAGGCCCTTGAGGAAATTACGTAATATCTGATCCTTACATTCGCGGTAGTGTTTATGCCCCGGCTTACGGAACAACGCACTCAGCTCATGCTGGCTCAGGTGGAACCCGCTCAGGCCCAGTATTCTTAACACATCCTCGGCTTTCAGATTGAGTGCAATTTTCAGTTTGTTGAATACGATGTTATTGGTGAGCCTGGTTTCCGGCTCGGGTTGTACCCCTTCCTTGCGTCCGCGCTGATCGTTAATCAGGCCATTCAGAAACAGTGCGAACATGCTGTCGCTGCATTCCTGATGAGCAGGGTCTTCTTCTTTTTTTAACCAGGCCTTCACCTGCTCCCTGGTGACAGCCTGATCCGCCTTAGCGAAGAGCGCGATCATTTCTGCATCGCTAAAATCAAATACATAGCGGATACGTCGTAGAATGTCGCCATTGTTCATATGCCTGTCCTGCTCGGGTAGTGTAGTGTCGTATCGAAATCTATTGCGATGGCAGCATAAGCGCCACGGCAACAGACAGTGTTTTCGGTTTATTTGACGCGCATACCCGGACGGGCACCCGTGTCGGGATTCAGTATATACAGTTCATCGCCACCGGGGCCGGCTGCCAGCACCATGCCTTCGGACAGTCCGAAACGCATTTTGCGCGGCGCCAGGTTGGCCACCATCACGGTCAGCTTGCCTTCCAGCTCTTCCGCTTTGTAGGCGGATTTGATGCCGGCGAATACATTGCGTTGTTCGTTGCCGATATCCAGCGTTAACTGTAGCAGCTTGTCGGCTTTTTCGACCGGTTTGGCGGCGACGATACGCGCGATGCGCAGATCCAGTTTGGCGAAGTCTTCGTAACTGATCTCGGGTGCGATCGGGTCGATGCTGCTATCGATCACCGGAGTGGCTGCGGCAGGTGCTGTAGTCTCTTTGCTGGCTTCGATGATAGCCTCGATCCTGTCTTTTTCGATGCGTGTCATCAAGGGCTTGAAGCGATTGATGCTGTGCGCCGTCAGATTGTTGGGCAGGTCGGCCCATTGTAGATCGCCGACATTCAGAAAGGCTTCCGCCTGTGCGGCCAGTTGCGGCAGTACCGGTTTGAGCAGAATGATCAGCTGACGAAAACAGTTGATACCGATGGTGCAGGTATCCTGAACATTTTCCTGCTGGGCTTCATCCTTGATGCGTACCCACGGTTCCTGCTCGTCGATGTACTGATTAGCCAGATCGGCGAGCGCCATGATTTCACGCATGGCCTTGCCGAATTCGCGCCCTTCGTAATCTTTTGCGATAGACGCTGACGCACTCAGGAAGCGTTGATTAAGGCTGTCGTTGCTGAGGCTATCGCTCAGCTTGCCGTCAAATTTCTTGCTGATAAACCCGGCACAACGGCTGGCGATATTCACTACCTTGCCGACCAGATCGGAGTTTACCCGCGCCATGAAGTCTTCCAGATTAAGGTCGATATCGTCGATGCCAGCGCCGAGCTTGGCGGCGAAGTAGTAACGCAGGTATTCCGGGTTGAGATGATCGAGATAGGTTCGGGCCTTGATATTGGTGCCGCGTGACTTCGACATCTTCTGTCCGTCCACGGTCAGGAAGCCATGGCAGAACACTGCGCTGGGCTTACGGAAACCGGCACCGTGCAGCATGGCGGGGAAGAACAGGGTGTGAAAGCGTGCGATATCCTTGCCGATGAAGTGATACAGCTCGGCCTGGCTGTCGGCAGACCAGTATTCATCAAAGTTGTGTCCGGTTTTATCGCACCAGTTTTTAAAGCTGGCCAGATAACCGATCGGTGCATCCATCCATACATAGAAATACTTGCCCGGCGCATCCGGAATCTCAAACCCCCAGTAGGGCGCATTGCGTGAGATATCCCAGTCGCGCAGGCCGTCTTCCAGCCATTCATCCATCTTGTTGGCGATTTCTTTCTGGATATGACCGGCTCGAGTCCACTGCTTGAGCATGTCGGCATAGTCGCCGAGCTTGAAGAAATACTGTTCCGAATCCTTTTCGATCGGGGTTTCACCAGTGACCACGGAGCGCGGGTTTTTGAGTTCGGTCGGATCGTAGGTGGCACCGCATTTTTCGCAGTTATCGCCGTACTGATCGGGAGATCCGCATTTAGGACACTCGCCCTTGATGAAGCGATCGGGCAGGAACATTTCGGCTTTCGGGTCGTAAGACTGGGAAATGGTACGTGTCGCAATATGTCCTTTCGCCTTCAGTTGCTGGTAGATATAGGTCGCGAAATAGCGGTTTTCTTCCGAGTGGGTGCTGTGGAAGTTATCAAAGCCGATCAGAAAATCAGCAAAATCCTGTTCATGCTCCAGCTTGACCCGGTCGATCAGCTGTTGCGGGGTAATGCCAGCGGCCTGTGCGCTGAGCATAATCGGGGTGCCATGAGCGTCATCGGCACACACGTAAATGCATTCGTGCCCTTGTAATTTCTGGAAGCGCACCCATATGTCCGTTTGTGTATATTCCACCATATGGCCAATATGAATCGGGCCGTTGGCGTATGGAAGTGCGCTGGTAACAACTATTTTACGTGTGGAGCTCATGGACATATATGTTGATTTGAGGAAACGCGTTATTTTATGTGCTGCATCTACAGCTGTATAGCGCCAGTTTTATTTTCGGGGGTATATCCTGCAAATAAAAGGTTAAATATAAGTTTGGGCTAATGTAGAATCGGCGATCCAACGAATAACCTGCTTACTAAGGTATTTTTATGTCACTTACAAAAGAACAAGTTCAAACCGCTATAGGTAGCATTATTGATGTTAATACCGAGAGAGATCTGGCGGTTACCAAATCCATCAAATCGGTCGAAGTTGATGGCGCAAAAGTCAGCATTACCATCGTGCTGGGTTATCCGGCTGCAGGTTATTTTGATGAATTAAAGAAATTAATTAAAGAAACCGTGTCTGCGCTCGATGGCGTGGAGTCGGTAGACGTTAAGGTGTCGAGCAAGATTGGTTCGCATGCGGTACAGCAGAACCTGAAGCCGCAGGAAGGCATCAAGAATATTATCGCCGTAGCCTCTGGCAAGGGTGGTGTGGGTAAATCAACCACCGCCGTCAATCTGGCGCTGGCATTACAGGCCGAAGGTGCCACCGTCGCGATCCTCGATGCGGATATCTACGGACCAAGTATGCCTCGCATGCTGGGTTGTTCCGGTCAGCCGGAATCGTCCGATGGTAAAAGCCTCGAACCAATGATTGGACACGGCATTCAATCGATGTCGATCGGTTATCTGGTGGAAGAAGATACCCCGATGATCTGGCGCGGCCCGATGGTCACCCAGGCGCTGGAACAGCTGCTCAACGATACCAACTGGAAAAATGTCGATTATCTGATCATCGATCTGCCACCCGGAACCGGTGATATCCAGTTAACCCTGGCGCAGAAGATTCCAGTCAGCGGCGCGGTCATCGTCACCACGCCACAGGACATTGCGCTGCTGGATGCACGTAAAGGCCTGAAGATGTTCCAGAAGGTTGAAGTGCCGGTACTCGGCATCGTCGAAAACATGTCGATCCACATCTGTAGCGAATGCGGTCACGCCGAGAATATCTTCGGTGAAGGCGGTGGTGCGCGCATGGCGAAAGAATACGGCGTCGATTTCCTCGGTGCGTTACCGCTGGATATCATGATCCGTGTGCATGCCGATAGCGGCAACCCGACGGTAGCCGCGATGCCGGAAAGCCGGATCAGCGAAATCTATCGTGAAATCGCACGTAAGACAGCCGCCAAGCTGGCGACCAAGGCGAAAGATCATTCTGCCGCTTTCCCGAGTATCGTGATTCAAAACAACTAAGTAGCATTTTCTAAAGCTATCGGCCTGGTGCTCAGGCCGGTATGTAGATAAGTGAATGGGAACGACTAAAAGCCTGCTAATTTAAACTAAATTAGCAGGCTTTTTTTTTGGCCAGGGATGGCCTTATGTCCCGAAGCATACGGATGTGCGAGAGGGGCTTTAAGCGGAATCGAGCAAAGTCATTTAATGTGCTTCTAGCGGCGTCATTCCAGCATGGTTTTAGCAGAAATGACCGCCTGGGATATGGCGGAAATACAAAGAGTTGTTGTTCTGTTTCGTTTATTGGTGGCTAGTAATCGATAGCTTACAACCCAGAGCATCGACAATTTTACTGATAGTTTCAAAGCGCGGGTTTCCGTTTTCATTCAGTGATTTATATAGACTTGCTCTAGTTACTCCGGCCTGATGTGCAACTTCGGTCATTCCTTTGGCTCTGGCAGCAATGTTCAATGCATGAATAAAGTCAGATCTATTACCTGTTGCAATCGACTCATCAAGGAATTCCCGAATATCCTCATCTGACTCCAGGTGTTCTGAAATATCAAAAGTATTTGTTTTAGTAAGCATTATTTACTCCAGTTTTCGAGCATTGTTTTTTATGTCATCCAGCGATAACTGGCTTACTCCACTGGCTTCAGCTTTTTCCAGTAGTCCTCGTAACTTATCAATATCGGATTGTGTTTTCTGCTGATCCTGTCTGATTAAGTCACGAAAGTATTCGCTAATATTCCCGTACTGGCCTGAATTAACCTGGTGGAGAAGGTATTCACTCATTCGCTCGGGAATTGAAATTGTGTGTCGAATCATAAATAAACTCCGGGATGTTTTGTGTGATTATGTATGAATAAGTATGATTGTCAATGTGGTGGTGCGGAGCGGATTTACCGACTCGCAGGGCGAAATATGTAACTGTTGCCTCTGCCTGCGTCATTCCAACATGATTTTAGCTGGAATGACCGCCAGGGATGGTGGGGATGCAAAGGGGTTGTTGGGAGCAACCTTTGTTCATGTTCAATATAGCCGGTCTATTGATTATTTATGCTGGTATTTGAAAACTTATCGGATGGTTTTTCACTCACTATAGCTTTCCTCGCTCGGGAGTGGATTCTTGTAACGTTTGCGGCCAGTCGGTCCGTATAGGGTAACGAATAAGTGTTACTTCTACTGGCGTCATTCCAGCATGATTTTAGCTGGAATGACCGCCAGGGATGGTGGGAATGCAAAGGGGTTGTTGGGAACAACCCTTGTCCAGGACTGTAAAGAGCACGACAGTATTTTCCAATTAACAAATGAGTCTGAAATAACCAAAATCATTCAAGCGGTTT
>JACKQG010000771.1_pt1 | contig 45537 bp, 32 predicted proteins | sample 8237621 | NCBI WGS metagenome assembly JACKQG01 (sample SAMN15677084, study PRJNA649215) | marine metagenome | biome: marine; feature: Black Sea; material: saline water; isolation source: suspended particulate matter (SPM) from the Black Sea western gyre | collected 2013-06-09/2013-06-10 | depth... | reverse complement strand
TGCGGCTCCGACACAGCGTCAAGGTTGCTGAGGTCACTGCGGAGATAGATCACTTCTTTGCGAGAAGTCAATCCTGTGCCCCTCCAAAGGTGAAGCTGACCATTACGCAAACTGAAATCTCGCACGTCGTCCAAGAATTCCCAGCGGCCGTATGCATATCTGCACAGCTTGTTGTCGGCACGGAGAGCCCACAGAGCCTCGTCGGCGTCCACGTCGACCTTGATCACCCGCACCCCGTCGTCAAAGACGAGCGTGTCCCTCGTGTCAAAATCCGGCACTTTGTCCGCCTCGTCGAGGCTGACCATAAAGGTATCGCTTCCGCTTCCGCCGTAGAGTACGTCGTTCCCAGCGCCACCGTTAACGGTGTCGTTGCCTGCCCCGCCGACAATAGTGTCATCGCCCCCGGTCCAAAACCCACCGCCTACTTCGGCCGTCCACACATGGATGTCTGCGTTGGGCTCAAAAGCGATGCCGTCCGTCAGGCCGTCTCCGTTGAAGTCGCCCAATTGATATCGCTCGGAGCCAATGTCTGCGCCGTTGGAACCCCAGCCGACCGGACCACTGAAGCGGCCTTCCCGCTTGGCCGTCCACACATAGATCCCTGCGTTGGCCTCAAAAGAGATCACGTCCGTCAGGCCGTCTCCGTTGAAGTCGCCCAATTGGTATCGCTCCGGGCCAATGTCTGCGCCGTTGGAACCCCAGCGATCATTTTCACTAACGCCACCAAACAAGGTGTCGTCGCCGGGGCCACCGTAAATTATGTCGTTATCCGCGCCACCATAGATTGTGTTGCGGCCTGCAGCGCCATAAACAGTATCCTCACCGCCGGCACCGTGGACCTCAGCCGGGATCCTGATCGACTGTTGACCGGGTACTGCACCGCTGTTCAGGTCGACCGTGTCGTTGCCACCGAGAGCATCCACTCTGATCTGGCTGACTGCGTGGGCGTCATAGAAACCGTCCAAGCCATCGACAAAGAGGCGGTCATCGATCTGACGGACGGTGATGCTATCGTCCTGATCCGTTCCAGTGATTGTTAGCGTGCCGTCTTTGGTCAGAATGGCAGTCAGCACCGTCTGCGCTGGTGCGGGGTCCGGGTCGAGTTGCAGTGGACCGATCCAGATCTTGGGTGGAGGGCTTTCGTCTGAAGGCGATGTGTTGATGTGGTTGATGACACTCAACACGTCGAGCGGCGACACCGTGCCGTCTGCGTTCGTGTCATACCGTTGATCTTCGCTGCCGCTGGAATCGCCGGAATTCGCGGACGAATCGACGCTGGACCTATTGATGAAGCTGATGAGGCTCAAAACGTCGATAGGCGAGACGTTCCCGTCCCCGTTCACGTCGCACAATACGGCGGGACTCGCCGCCACGGTGCCCACTTCCTCGGCAACCATCGCCAGGACGCTTTCGTCCGGGACGCCCGCGACCAGCCCCGCGTCCATCATCTGCCGCGGTTCGAGCCCTTCGAACAGCATCCGACGCTTGCGACGATATGTGTTTCGGCGTGACTTCGTCTTGGAACCACGTAATCTCTGGCGGATGGATCGCAACATCACGTTTTCTCCCACGTTTGGCTGTTCGAATGAGATTTGCTCGCTCTAGCCATGTGGAATGCACGAGCGTCACAGCGTTTTTTGGATTTGCCCCGATTCACCACAGACACCACCGCGGAGCTTGTCTGTGCGGAGTGATAATTGGAAACCAGACCCGGCGTCTTCTCTCTCCGTCTCGCTGCCGTTCCCCACCTGGCCGCTTTATGGCGGCCAGGTGGGGAAAGAAGGACATGTGAGGATGCGAGTCTGGGGCCTTGATCGCAGCTTCGTCAATGTGGGGCACGTTTCTAACGTGCCAATGTCTGGAAGTTGATAAACTACGGCACGTTAGAAACGTGCCCCACGTAAGAGTGTCGCTGGCATTTGCCGGAGTTATGATCAAGGCTGCGTCTGGTTGTCAAACGTGGCTCTACCAGCAACAGCCCGGCAGTGGCTGACCGGGGGGATGCGCTATTAACATTGGGAATTGCGTGGACTAGACTGGGCATGTGTGCACAGCCAATCCCTGGCGAGGATTTCGTCTCGCTTTAGATGCCCGGTCCGCCGATGATCGACGACACCATTGCAGGCCCCGAATCGCACATCACCGACCAAACGTCGGTCAGTCTGCTGGAACGCGTCAGAAATCGTGATGACGTGGCGTGGCAGCGGCTGGTCGATCTGTATAGCCCCTTGGTTTTCTCCTTGTGCCGCCGATCGGGTTTGAAGAGCGAGGACGCCAGCGACATCATGCAGGAGGTCTTCGCGGCTATTGCACGGAAAATCGGCGACTTCCGCCGCGATCGGCCGGGGGATACGTTTCGCGGTTGGGTGCGGATCATCACGCGAAATGAAATACGTATGCTCTTCCGGCGAATCAAGGATCAAGCTCACGCCGTCGGTGGCACCAGCGCGAATGTTCGTTTGCAGGAAATCGCCGAAGATCCGCTTGTCGAGTCCGAAACGGCGGACAACGAAGAACGTAGCGGGCTTTACCATCGGGCGCTGGAGTTGATACGCAACGAGTTCGAAGAGCAGACGTGGAAGGCTGCAATCGAGACGATCGTCTCTGGTCGCTCGTCGGTGGACGTGGCTGCGGATCTGGGGATGACACCTGGAGCCGTCCGGCAGGCAAAATACAAGGTCCTGCGCAAGTTGCGCCAGGAATTGGGCGAGGTCTTGGATTAGTGGTTTGCCAGAGCCGGGGCTTCGCGTGAAGCGGAACGCCATTAAACTGCACGCACCCTGCCGACATTCTTGGACAGGAGCTAACCGAGAGAACAGAGAACCGTCTCAGGCTCTGCTGGCTCTGTTTTCTTCTGTTTAGTTGTGTGTTTTGACTCGGCCGAAGGCCGCGCTGGGAAAAGAACGAAAGAAAAACGTGTGACGCTCCTGCATTCCACTTGGGTAGAGCCGACGATGCAGCCGACGCCCGGTTTGAAATGTCCGCTGGAGTACAGCCTTTAGGCTGCGAAAGACAGGCTAAAGCCTGGACTCCAACAACCGGCCGTGCCATGACTGGTCGCGGCGGTCCTGACCCAGCCCGTCTGCCGGAGGAGGTCAAACTGATGAATACGCCGAACTGCCCTGATCGCAGAGAATTCGCCGACTATCTGGTTGGCAGCCTTGCCGAAGACAAGGCCGAACAACTGGAAAAGCACCTTGATGACTGTGGAACGTGCGAGGACACCATTGCCGGGATGGAGAACCTCTCGGACACGGTCATCGAAGCTCTGCGGACATCTTGCCCAACCGAGGATGATGAATTCCATGCCGATCCTGTCTTCCGAGAGGCTGTCCGGAAACTACGCGCGATGAGGCCGGCGTCTGACGTAGTGACCGGGAAAGAAGCCAAAGGGCGAAGCGATCCGTTTGCGGACGTCGACGCGATGGATCAGTTGGGCAACTACCGCTTGGTGGAACGAATCGGCCAGGGCGGTATGGGCGTCGTGTATCGAGCGGTTCACACACGACTGGACAAACCGGTTGCGCTGAAGGTCCTGCCTGTGGATCAGCTTCGGGACCCGGACATCGCGGCCCGGTTCGAGCAGGAGATGAAGGCGATCGGCAAACTGAATCACGCAAATCTTGTGTGCGCCCACGACGCGGGCGAGAGCCCGGATGGCCGCTTTTTGTACTTGGCGATGGAACTGGTCGAAGGCATTGATGTGGGAAAGCTCGTGGAACAGTCCGGGCCTTTGCCCATCGCCGATGCATGCGAAATAGCCAGGCAGGCCGCGATGGGACTCGCGTACGTTCATCGGCAAGGGCTGGTCCATCGCGACATGAAGCCGTCGAATCTGATGCTGGCGGGAGTCAAGAGTCGAGACTCAAGTGTCCAGAGCACCGCAGACGAAGACGATAACCGGCTCTTGACTCTTGACCTCGGACTCTCGACTCCCCGTGTCAAACTCCTCGATCTGGGTCTCGCTCTCTTGAACGATCAACGGGGCGGCGAACTGACTGTGGCCGGGCAGATGATGGGTACGCTGGACTACATGGCACCGGAACAGGCCAGCGACAGCCACGCCGTCGATCACCGGGCCGACATCTACGCGCTGGGCTGTACGCTTTACAAGTTGTTGGCCGGCAAAGCGCCGTTCGCGGATGAACGGTATTCGACGTCCGTTCAGAAAATCATGGCGCATGCGCAAGCATCGATTTCGCCATTGGCCGAGACGCGGCCCGACATGCCCAAAGAGTTGGCGGAACTGATCGACCGGATGTTGGCCAAGGAAGCAGATGACAGACCGGCGACGGCGGACGAGATTGCGCAGACACTCGCGCCGTTGGCCGCGGGCTCCGCCTTGGGACAATCGGCTTCCGAGGACGGTATCACATTGGTGCCCCCGCCGGCTACATCGCAACCGTCCGTGGCTGCAAGTGAACCCATGCCTGCGGCGCAAGTGACGTCTCCGCCAAGACGCCGCCTGGGTCCTTGGGCGATCGCTACGGCCGTGATGCTGATGGTTGTTGGCCCGTTGGCGGCATACCAAATCATCGTCACGATCAAACGCAAGAACGGCAAACAAGAGACTCACCGCTTGAATGAAGGCGATGAACTGACCATCAAAGTGGGAACGAGGCCGTCCACGGTAAAGCCAGAGGCCCCAGCGCGGCGCGGCAAAGTGCGAAAGCGAGGCGTGCCAACCGCTGTGCAGCCGAAACCGCTGAAGATTGAACCGGAACCGCTTGATATCGTAGCGGGCCAGCCGCTGACGTCCACGGCATTGGTCCAACAGCCGGCGGCGATCGATGGCGTTTTGAGTTGGACCATCGAAACCATTCAACACCGTGCGGTGATTACGGATGCAGGTTTCAGTCCGGACGGAGAACGAGTGGCAACGATCGGGGTTGACGGAACGGTACGGATTTGGGACGTGAAAACCGGCATGCTCAAGCGGGTGCTGGTTGGTCATTCTTCCGGCGGCAACTACGCCAGTATCGAATGGTCCCCTGGCGGCCATGTTATCGCCTCGAGCGATGGAAATCATCCCGCTCCCTTGATTCAAATTTGGGACACAGATTCAGGACGCCTGCTACGGAATGTACATCCCGATGAGTCCAAGGGAGTAGTCTGCGAGTTGGCTTGGTCTCCCGATGCCAACACGATTGCCGTTGGCTTCGGCACGGGCCAAGGCTCGAACATCTGTTTCTACGACATGCCCAACGGAGAATGGTTCGAGTCGATCCATGTCGATGGCAACACACACCCCTTCGTTCTGGCGTGGTCGCCCGATGGAAAGACGCTGGCTTCTGGCGGCGCGCAGCCAGTCGTTGATCTGTGGGATTTCGACTCCGCTCAGCGCATCTGGCGAATCGATTGTGAATCGAAGTCGCCGGTGGTCAATGTCAAATGGTCCAAGGACGGGCGTTCGCTTGCCATCGCTCAGATTTATCGAGAGGTCGAAATCCGAGATGCAAGAACGGGCGAGCGAATCCAGCAGGATGTGTCGGAAGAGGAAGCGCGACGCATGGTCACGTTTGCCGACTGTGCCGAGGGCGGCAAGTACGCGGTAACGATCGACAGCCAACCCGGGTACAACCCCAGTTTCCTGCGGTTTTGGAACCTTGAAAGTCAGGAGGTGATCCATGAACTAACCTCGCACACCGGAGGCCCGGGCTACTCGTTTTTCTCGCCCGACGGTCGGACTCTTGCCACGGTGGCAAGCATATTGCAGCTTTGGGACTTGGATTCGGTCGGCGTGAAGCAAACCGTCGCGATGAGTCCTACCTACGTGTGTTGGACGCCAGATGGGAGCAAACTGCTTTTGGCTGACACGAGCAATCACTCGAAATACATGATTGACGCGGAAACCGGCCGGGAAGTCAAGGTCGCCGCCTTCTCTCGTCAGCTCGGCGATTATTGTGCAGGCATCTCGTCCGACGGTGCGCTCTTCGCTGCGTTCAATCTCGACCTCGTGAACCTGAGTACGGGTGAAGACATCGGACGATTTGAGCCACCGCCGGGGCCCGATGGCAGTCGAGCGGATCTGCGTGCCGGTGTCTGGCTGACCGGGACACGACGACTGGTGACCGGCGACCAGTGGGGTAGGCTCATCGTCTGGGATGGGGAAACGGGCAAGGTCGTCAAGACAATCGAAACACAACTGGGAGCAGTCTATGGCCAGACTCTCGTTGCATTACCCGACGGTCAACGCGTCGCGTTTTACACGAAGGGGGCGGCGGTCACGATTTGGAACACCGAGAGCGGCGAAAGTGAGAAGCCGTTCGCGGTCAGTCCTCAAGCATTGATCGGAACGCTCGCGTGCTCCTCAGACGGTCGTACGATGGTGACTTACAATTCGGAGAAGCAAATGCAATTCTGGGACCTGCCAACCGGCGCGTTGAGCAAGACGTACGAAGAGGTTCTCAGTTCGCAGTTCAGCCCCGATCTGACATTGGTCGCCACAAGGCACGGTGCCTGTTCCACGCGATTGTGGAGCAGCGAAACGGGTGAGACACGGGCCATACTGCTTAGCCTGAACAAAGGACGCGGGATTGCGGTCTCTCCGGAGGGCCATTTTTGCGCGAGTACGAGGGCCGATCGTGAGATCGTCTACGTTGTCCAAACGGCTGACGCGCAGCGGACTCTGACGCCCGAGGAGTTTGCCAAGGAGTACGGTTGGACGAACGAACCAGACAAGGTGCGACTGGTGGATGTAGGTAATTGACCGCACGCGAATTGAAGTCACGCTACTCCGCGCGCGGCGTCGAACATGGCCACGATGTTCTCCGGCGGTACGTCGGCTAGGATGTTGTGAACCTGCTGGAAGATGAAGCCGCTGCCGGGCTTGAGGATCGACACCTGCTCGATCACGTGTCGGCGGATCTCTTCCGGCGTTGCACGGTTCAAAACGGCGTGCGTATCGCAACCGCCGCCCCAGAAAGCAATCAGATCGCCGAAGTCGGCTTTCAGCCCAGCGGCGTCCATTCCTTGACAACTGATTTGTACCGGATTGATTGTGTCCAGACCCGCGTCGATCAGGTCGTCCAGCAGTTCGCGCACGCCGCCGCAACAGTGCAACATGACTTTCACGTCGGCCAACTCTTTCGCCCGTTGCCACATTTTTGCGTGTCGCGGCTTGAACACCTCGCGGTACATCTGGGGCGAGATTTGTGGGCCGCTTTGCATCCCAAGATCGTCGCCGAACAGGATGATGTCGATGTGCGGACCGACGGCCGCAAGAAACGATTCCAGGTTGGCCATGTGGATTTCGACCAGCCGATCCAGAAACTCGGCGGCGCGGTCTGGATCTCCGGCCAGCAGCATGAAGAAGGCGTCGTTGCGATAAAGGAACTGGCCGACCTCCAACAGGTTGCCGCCGAACAGCCCGATGATCACGCGATCGGTGCGTTCGCGCAGTCGGCGCGCTCCGTCGGCCAGTACTTGCCCGCCGTCCTCGCCAGCGACCAATGGCCCGGGCGGCGACTGGACCGCGCACCACATGTTTTCGCCTAACGCCTCCGGCAGCTTATCGAGATCGTCTTCCTCAAGGTACGGCCAGTAGCACTGCTCGAAGTACAGCGAACCTCTGGGCATGCGAGCCAAGGGTCGTCCACTTGGCGCGCGAATCACCCAGCCTTCTTCCTCACGCTCGGGCAAGGCCCAAACGGGCATCTGGCACGGTGATCCGTCCGGGAGCGTCCAGTCGGACCAGTGCTCGTCCTCCAACGCAAAGCCGCGTCCCAGTTCGATCGTGTCGATATCGAACCGGTCGAGCACGTCTTCGTCGACAATCGCCAGTTGCTGGACCGGGTCGTAAACGCGAATAGGCCGCTCGTCCAATCTCAAGTAATCCCGCAGCTTGCGGTACGCGATCGCCGCGATGCCCGATGAACGGTGGCCACCAAAATCGATCGGCAGTCGATCGGGTTGTTCGTGGCAAAGTGAGGCAAGGACGCGTTCCCGAGGAATCATGTGCGTTTTCTCCAAGTGCGGCTTCCGCCGCAGCCAGGTAGGGTGGGCCAAGTCTTCGCGGGCCCACCGGGTTGGAACGCGTGTTTCTGGTGGGCCTGCGAAGACTTGGCCCACCCTACGAAGACACAAAGACCCGCGCAACCGTTACCGTCTGGTTATAGCTTGACGAACTAGCATTTCAAGCTTGGCTGGTGAACGTCCGCGGCCACGTCGTACCGCACACCGCTTGGCCGTCCTCTTGACCGACGGGGATTCCCGGCGATACTAAGGGGTTCGGATTTTGGAGAGGATTCGCCTTTAGCAGCGTTTGCCTCCGAATCCAGGCTATTCGAGGTTTTCGGCGAGGTTTGAAGTGTCCAACCGATGAGATTTGTCTGCAGAAAATCCCGACTTTGCGGGGAGGTCGCTATCCCCGGTTCGAAATCGCACACGATCCGTGCGGTGGCGATCGCCAGCTTGGCGCGGGGCGACAGTCGCATTTTGGCTCCGCTGGAATCGGCCGATACGCTTGCCGCCGTGGAAGCCTACCGACGATTGGGTGCCGAGATCGACATGGAGCCGGATATCTGGCGTGTCCGAGGCACCGGGGGAACGCTCGTCGCACCTGATAATGTCATCGACGTGAAGAATTCGGGCACCACAATGAGGACCGTTCTGGGGTCCTGTGCCCTCGTGCGGGATGGCATGGCGGTGGTGACCGGCGATGCGCAGGTCTGCAATCGGCCGGCGGGCCCGCTGGCCGATTCGTTGAATGATCTCGGCGCATCGGTACGCTCGACTCGCGATAATGGCAAGCCTCCCTTTGTGATCCAGGGATCGCTTCGCGGCGGCGAGACCACGATCGAGGCGTTGACCAGTCAGTACGTCACCAGCCTGCTGCTCAATACGCCATTGGCTGATGGCGACACTACGATCCGTGTTCCCGTTCTGAACGAACAGCCCTACGTTCAGATAACCCTCGACTGGCTCGAGCGCCAGGGCATTGAATTCGAGCATGACGAAATGCGCGAATTTCGCGTTCCCGGCGGGCAGAGCTACAAGACGGTCGACCGTAGAATCCCGGCTGATTTCTCTTCGGCGACATTCTTCTTGGCCGCCGGCGCTTTGGGCGATAACGACGTGATCCTGCGCGGACTCGACATGAGCGATTCGCAGGGCGACAAAGCGGTGGTGGACTATCTGAGGGAAATGGGAGCTGAGGTGGAAGTACAGGACGATTCGATTCGCGTCCGCGCGGGCGAACTTCAAGGAACGGAACTGGATTTGAACGCGACGCCGGACGCGTTGCCTATGATGGCGGTTGTCGGCTGTTTCGCGAAGGGCACAACGACCTTGGCCAATGTGCCTCAGGCCCGCATCAAGGAGACCGATCGCATCGCCGTGATGTGTGCGGAACTGTCGCGAATGGGGGCCCGTATCCGCGAACTCGAAGATGGCCTTGTGATTGAAGAAAGTGAACTCGTGGGGACCGCGGTACACGGTCACGACGACCATCGCGTCGTCATGGCATTGGCGGTTGCCGGAACGGCCAGTCGAGGCGAAACCGTCATCGACTCCGCCGAGGCTGTTGGCGTCACGTTTCCCACGTTTTTGGACTGTATGACCGGACTAGGAGCCAACTTGATCCCATATTTGGAGAACGAAGAATGCTAGGTTGCGACATAGGGACTCTTTTTCAAGTAACAGTTGCCGGTGGATCCTATCAGGAGGGGCTAAGCACAAACATCCAAGGTGTTCCTCCCGGAATGCTGATTACCGACGCGGAGATCTACCAGGAATTGCTTTTGAGAAAACCGGGCCAGGACGAGTTGACCTCGCCTCGTAGAGAACCGGATATTCCGGTGATCTACAGCGGAGTAAACGCGGCGGACACCATGCCCGGTTTTAGCAACAAGGGACGAACTAACGGGACTCCCTTTGTCATCCTGATTCCGAATATGGACCGTCATTTCGAGCACATCGAACAGTACCAGGTGACCAACCGCACGCCGCGTCCGGGGCACGCCTCGTATGCGTCCTACCAGAAGTACGGCCAGTGGGACGATGCCATCGGCGCGGGCATTTTCAGTGGCCGGTACACGTCGACGATCGTCGCAGCCGGCGCTGTTGCCAAGCGCGTGTTGCTGGATCAAGGCATCGAGGTTACCGCTTACGTCCGCGAGGCGGCCGGCGTGCGAATGTCCGACATGCCTATCGAAGAGATCCGGAGGAAGGTTGCGGCCTTCAAAGAAGTGCGCAAAGACCACGATCCCGTTTACCAAGAGATCTTTGCGTCGAACCGCATCAACCCGGAAATGCGTTTTCTGGAGAAGATGGCGGTCCTGGCCGAATTCGAGCCCACCATCCCGGAACTGTACGCGCGCGGGAAGGTAATGGACGAAGAGGCGATCCGCAAGGAACACGGCATCCATCCGAAACTGAACTGCCCGGATCTGGATGCCGCGGACGAAATGTACCAGAAGATCATGGATACAATGAAAGCAGGCGATTCCAGCGGTGGAACGGTCGAGATCGTCGCCACTGGCTTGCCCGCGGGCGTCGGCGAACCCGTGTTCCGGAAACTCGAAGGCGCACTTGGCAGCTTGCTCAGCATCGGTGCTGTCAAAGCAGTCGAAATCGGGGCTGGCCTGGCCGTCAAGGATATGATGGGCTCTCAGTGCAACGATCAGATATTTACGGAAGATGGCGAAGTCTGTTTCACAGGGAACAATGCCGGTGGCATTACCGGCGGGCTGACCACCGGACAGCCCATCGTCGCCAGGGTTGCCGTCAAGCCGACCCCGACCATCGCCAAGGACCAGAGGACGATCGACAAGGTAAGCCTGGAGAACACGGTGCTGTCGGCCGTGACGCGTCGAGACCCGACGATCGTCCCGCGAGTGTGGCCCGTGGCCGAGGCCATGACGTCGATCATTCTGCTGGACTACTACATGCAGCACGTGGCGTATCAGAGCTTCTTCGAGAAGTAGAGCGTTGATCGGCAGAGCTGGTCGTCTTGAGAGTAGGTCCCGCTTGCCGAGCGGGACCTTGAAGTCCAGAGTCCGTCAGCAGTTCCAGGTCCCGCTCGGCAAGCGGGACCTACCTAAGAACCATGATCTGCGTTAGCATCGGCCACGCGCATCACGAAGCGATGGTTGCGGAACACCGCTCCCTTGCGGAACGGGGAGCGACGTTGGTCGAGTTGCGCCTGGACTACTTGGAAGAGGCTCCCGATCTAAGCCGGTTGCTTGAAGATCGGCCCACGGCAACGATTGTCACTTGTCGACGGCAGGACGATGGAGGCCGCTGGCAGTTCTCCGCAGAGCAGCGTCTGGCGTTGCTCCGCGCCGCTATCGACCACCAAGTCGAATACGTCGACATGGAGAAAGACATCGCTGGGCAGATTCCACGATCGGGCAAGACGCGGCGGATCGTCAGCCACCACGATTTCGACGAAACGCCCGACCGGCTGGAGGAAATCCATGCCGAGATGTGTCGGTTGGATCCGGACATCGTCAAGCTGGTGACTATGGCGGATACTCCCAGCGACATGGTCCGCATCCTCAAGATCGTGGAAGCCTCGGAGGTGCCGACAGTCGGATTCTGCATGGGAGAATTCGGACTGCCCAGCCGCATCCTCTGCGGCAAATACGGGGCGCCGTTTACCTATGCTGCCGCCAGCAGCGACCGCGGGGTGGCACCGGGACAATTGTCGTTTGACGACATGCAGAAGGTCTATCATTTCGACGACCTCGATTCAGAGACTCAGGTTTTCGGCGTACTCGGTGATCCGATCGCTCACAGTATGAGTCCCCTGATTCACAACGCCGCCTTTCGTCACGAAGGGTTGAACGCCGTTTACGTGCCGCTTCGAGTGCCGACGGACGTGTTTTCCGAAACGCTCGACGATTACGAATGGCTGCGATTCCAGGGATACAGCGTCACGATTCCGCACAAACAAGCGGTGATCGCGAAAGCCGATCACTGTGACGAACCGGTGCAGGACAGCGGAGCGGCCAATACCCTGTTCCGTGATGAAAGCGGCGACTGGCAGGCCACCAACACCGATTACCAGGCGGCGCTGCAAAGTCTTCAGATCGGTTTGCAGAACCTGTTCGGAGATCCCAGCTTGCAGGGCCGCAGGCTGCTGATGCTGGGGGCCGGCGGTGTGGCCCGAGCGATCGGCATGGCTGTGCTGCGCGAAGGGGCCGACTTGACCATCGCCAACCGGACACACAGCCGGGCCGTGGCCCTGTCAGAACAACTCGGCTGCCAACTGGTCCCCTGGGAGGACCGTGGTGCTGTGGAAGCGGAAATCCTGGTCAACTGCACTGCCGTCGGTATGTCTCCCAACGTGGAACGGACACCGTACGAGGGCGACTGGCTCGGCGAAGGAATGTTGGTCTTCGATACCATCTACAATCCCGAGAGCACGCTCTTGCTACAGCAGGCTGGCGAGCGGGGATGCCAGACCATCAACGGAGTGGAGATGTTCGTCCGCCAGGCGGCAAGGCAATTCGAACTGTTCACCAGACGGTCGGCTCCCATTGAACTCATGCGCGAAACGGTACGGCGACGGATTTCCTCTGGCTCCTAGCGCGCTTGCTGCTATTCACCCGACGACCAAAGCTGTTCGTGGGCACGTTCGTACTGATCGAGTCGAGACTCAAGGACGTCCACCGCCTCGTCAGGGTCGAGCCCGTGGACGTCGACCGCCAAGTCTGCGAGTTCTTCGTATCGTGGATGCCGCTTGTGATAGAGAGCCATGAAGTCGCCGGCAGGATCGTCCGCGTCCAGAAACGGAGGAATGCCGGATCGCTTGATCCGGTCGAAGATGACGTCGGGTGACACCTGTAGATAGACCACCGGGCCAATCGCACGCAGCAGCCCACAGACGGTGGAATTCAGCGCCGTGCGTCCGCCCAATGCGACTACGGCTCGACTCTCGGGGCGATCGAGGTTCAAGTACAGTTCGCAGACCACGTGACCCTCGGTACGGTGAAAGTGGACTTCGCCGTGCCGCTCGAAGATCTCGCGTACAGAGAGCTGTTCTCCCGTGTCGCACGCGTGGGTGGCTTCGATCATCGGATCGACGTCGCGGAACGGGCAATCCCAGCGCGCGGCCAGCGCTTTGCCGATCGTGCTTTTGCCGCAGTGCTTCATTCCGATCAGGACGACGTTCATCAGCCACGCTCACTAGTTTCCGGGTTTGTTTGGCGATCCAGCTCCGCCGCTGGAGGTGGGTTCTCATAGACGGGTTGCTCGATGCGGTTGCCGATTTTCACGTTGTCGGTTCCTTGGTCGATGATCGGCAGCGGGACGTCGAAAAACGTGTTTGCGTGCACCACAGTGCCGCCGGCTATCTTACGCATCTCGACGCCCCAATCGCATCGAGTGACGTAGTTGCGTTCGATCAGCGTGTCGACCCAGATTGGTCCTTGCGTACGATTTTGCGCGTAGCTTCTGCCGATGTCGAACCAGAATGCGGATTGCACCGGCCGATACGAGCCGTGTCGAGTCTCCTCCCAGACGTTGCTGTATTGATTCTCGCGTTTGCGCCGCACGTCGGCAACGAAGTGATTGCGAAACACGTTGTTCAGTGTGCGCACGCCAACGTCCTGCTTCAGGTCGCCGCGGCGCGTCAGCCAGAATCCGCCTTGGTCTTCCAGCACGTTGCCGTCGAAGATGTTGTAGTAGTCCGGCACCGATACGTTCTTCTCGGCGTCACCGAGGCTCCAGATCGAGATGCCCAGGCTGTTCTCCGAACGGTTGCGACAGACGCGGTTGTTCAGCATCCCACAGCCGTAGAACATCATGGAATTGTCACAGTCGACATGCCGGTTGTTCGAGATGGCGTTTTCCACAACGCCGCGCAGCACAGAAATGCGAACCTCGCCGGATGGCATAACTAACCACGGGCGGACCAGTGTCACTTGCGTTGCCGTATTCGAGGCGATGCGCACGTATTGTCCCAAACCGCGTCCGGCGGTAATCACGGCAAACGAGTCCTTCAACTCGTCGGGCTGCCATTTCGCGTCCGCCGCCGTGAATCCGTTCGCCTGGATCGCCGAGGGCTCTCCGTACCACTTGAACCCGGCCCCTTCGAACAAGTACGTCTCGCCGGCGTTGCCGCCCATTCGAGCTGTCTCGACCACGTTGGCGTCGATCAGATTGTGGTAGTGGCCGAAGTGCCCGTGGTTCTGCCAGACGAAGCCGCGATTCGAGCCATACGCGCGGTTGTGCTCGATGGTGCAGTTCTCCGTGGCCCAGAAGCTGACCGGGTTGCCCTGCAAACGCCCCATCGTGAATTCGTTGTTGTGAATCCATGCCTGCCGGAGGTTGTGTGCGTGAAACGGCTGTCCTTCGAAGCTCGTGTGGCCGACCTCCATATCAACGTTGTAGTTAACGCTCACCGCCCCATCGACGATTCGGCAGCGGAGTATGTGCGTGTCGTAGGTGGGCTTGCCGCCGTTGTAGTAGCTGATCGCCATTGGCATCGGATGCGACGCGCGAATCGTCAAGTCCTCAAAGCCCGTGTGGTCCACGTCGCGAGCGCTGATGAACCAGAGGTGGCGTTTCTTTTCGTGCGGAGCGCCGCCGAAGAACATAGTCGTCGCGTCACGCCCGGCGCCGCGCAGCACGACATGCGAACGCATCTGAAACGTGTCGTCAACGCGATACGAGCCCGGTGGCAAGAAGACGATCCCGCCGCCGTCTTCGCCGACTGTGTCGATCAATTGCTGCAGAGCTTCTCGGTTATCGGTGAAGCTGTCGCCTTTCAGGCCGTGCTCGGTCGCGACAAACAGCCTCTGCGGGAAGTCGGGTTCGCTGGTTACTTTCAGCGGCAAAGGTACGGTGAAGCCGTACTGGTTTCCCGAGTTATTGTGGATGAAAACCTCGTAGTCGCCGGTCGCCAAATCCGGCGGAAGACGGAACTGAACGCAAAAGTCCTCCGATACGCCGTCCTCCTTATGCCTCGGCTCTTCGGCAAGTTGCACGGTCGTGCCACCCGTGGAACGTAAACAGACGAACCGCGGCACGTACTGATCGCCTCTGAGATTCGAGCCGCAGAGACGATTCAGTTCGCCCGGTCGACATGTTGACTTCAACAGGAACCAAGCCTTTGGCTGATTGACGATTACGGGATTGCTCAGGCGGTCGCCATCCTTCAGCCAAACAACTGCCACGTAGCCGGGCGGGTACGGATGTGCCGGCAGCTTGACAAAGACGCTCTGCGGCGAAGCGTGAATCGGTTTGAGCGTGTGTGTCTGAGATTGTGGTGGAACACTCGGTGGCGGTGCGGGCTCGCCGCGATACTCCTTGATCAGTTGCGTCACGATTTGCGGCAGTTCCTCGCGTTGGCTGACCATTGTGCCAGGCACGTGCACGACCACACGCACTGTCTCCGGATCGTGACCACCTCCGCTAACAACCGCCGTGTAGCCGGGCCGCGTATCGCTGACATGCACGATATAGGGGCCATCGGAAGACGCCTGAAGGATCGGGGTTGGCACGAGCGCGAGGGTGAAGACGAGTTGGATAGTTCTGTTGTTCATTTCCCGAATGTGACCCCATCATAGTTTCGCCCCACGATCATTCTCCCGTTGAGAAGTGAGGCAGAATCATTGCTGGGCAAGACCATCGTGCGACTGTCGGAGTCAGTATATCACGCCGAGATGGCCCTTGGGAACTTCCCGCCTAGGGCAGGGGACGTTACATTGTGGAACCACCATCAAACGAAGAGGCGGGCGTTGTTCGCAGACCATGAAATCCTAAAGCATAATCCGTGGCCGCCCTGAATCCGTGGGGAATATCGTGCATCACTCTCGAAAGCAAGGAGTCTGGAATGCGTCGACTGGAAAGAACCTTCGTCTACGCCTTCATCCTCGGAAGCTGCTGGGCCTGGTCAAACGGGTCGGCGGCGGATCTGGAATCGCTGAAGACGGCCGGCGATGCATGGCCCAAGGTCTTTTTCTTTCGCCAGACCGAAGGCATGGCGTCGAATCCGCGAGTCACGTACCAGCGATGGGAACAGTCGTTCTCGCGACTGATGGGCATTGAAGGAAAGGTGTTGGACGAGGAGATACCGGGCCGGTCGAATCGCAACATCGAGTTCTTCACCCGATTCAAGAACGATAACCCCAAACAACTCGTGCTGCTGCACTACAACGGTAATGCTCGCGACCCGCGGTACGAGACCGACAAGTACTTCGCGGGCCATTTCCTGTACTACAACGGGACAGAGATCCTGGACGACGTACCAGCCGAGCCGGGCGAAACAGAGATAAATGTCGACAATCCTAATCTGTTTCGTACGGGCACGGGGCGCTACAAATGGTCGAACGACGATATCGGACTGTGCCTGCTGGATGCCGATGGAAAACCGGATTGGCACCAGAGCGAACAAGTGCAACTGGTATCGGTCGACTCGCGACGAAAGATGATCCGAGTGCGGCGGGGATGCTACGGAACCGAACCGACGGCCTTTCCCGCAGGCAAGGCGTACGCGGCCACGCACGTGACCGAGGGCCCTTGGGGACGCAAGTCGAATCTGATGTGGTACTACAACTACGCGACCTGCTGCCCCAAAGACAAGCAGGGCAAAACCTGCTCGGATATCCATGCCGATGAGCTGGCCGCTCGATTCCTGCCCGGCGGCGAGTTGCAGGCGTTCGACGGTCTGGAGTTCGACGTGCTGCACCACGAACCGGGCGGCGGCGGGCTGTTTGGTGTGGATTGCGACGCGGACGGCAAGGGCGACGCAGGTGCCTTCGACGGCGTGAACAAATACGGTATCGGTGTCGTCGAGTTTTGCCGTCAACTTCGCCAGAAGCTGGGGCCGCGTCGCTTGATTCTGGCCGACGGGATGGGTTTGCGCAACCAGCGCGCGTTTCGGGTCCTGAACGGCATCGAAAGCGAAGGCTGGCCCACGCTGAGCGATTGGGAAATCAACGACTGGTCGGGCGGCCTGAACCGCCATTGGTTCTGGGACCAGAACGCGGCCCAACCCGTGTTCAATTACGTCAACCACAAATTCACTATGGCCGGCGCCACGCCGGGCTCGCGAGTCCAGCCCGATGTCCCCTACAGCGTCCATCGCCTTGTGTTCGCCGCGTCGCTGTTCACGGATTCGGCAATCTGCTACAGCTTCTCGCCGCCAAACGAACGCGGCGGGTTGATGGGAATTTGGGACGAGTTCCGGAACGGCACCGACAACGAACTTGGCTGGCTCGGTCGGCCTTTGGGGCCCGCCGTGCGATTGGCGGAGCAGCAGCCGGACTTATTGGAAGGCGCCGGTCATCCGATTGATCAGGAATTGGCGGACAAGTTTGCGGGAGAAGATGTCAACCTCTCGCTTACCGGCGGTGTTCTTGAAGTGACATCGAGCGGGAAGAGCAACGCAGTGCTGGAGTTTACCGTCCGCGATGTCCCTTGCAGCGGACCGGATCTGTTCGTGTCCGTAACCGCGACCGGCGAACATCGCGCGGCCGAGCCCAAGGAAATCGCCCGGCGTGTATGGGTGGGCATCGCGCCGAACGGAGGTCAACTCGTACGCGCCGACCAACCCGCGTGCGGAATGTGTCTCCGAGGCGGAGAGGAAACGGAAATCGACACGGAAAGCGGGGCCAGCGTAAGATTTGCCAGCGCAGTGGATTTGGCGGGCGAGAAGCACAACGCCTACCGCGTGCATCCGCCGTACAAAGGTGGCGTTGGCTACGCCTTCTGGGAGCGCGAAGCGGAGGTCCCTGAAGATGGCCAATTGGAACTGTACACGGGCATGGGGCCTAAGAGCCCGGAACGAAGTGACGGCGTATGGTTCAAAGTGTTGGTGGCAGATGCCGACGATACGACGAAGTACACACAGATTTTCGAGCACTCGCAGAAGGCATTTCAATGGGAGTCGCACCGCGTTTCGTTGACGGAGTTTGCAGGGCGAACGGTGCGGCTGAAGTTCGTAGCCGACTGCGGCCCCAACGACAATTCGACGACTGACCACGCGCACTGGGGCGATGTTGTCGTCGTTGGACCGGGTGGGCGAACGAAGTGGACGCCGCCGGCACGTTTCATGACCTGGGCAAACGATCGCGACTTTGCATCGGGCTTTTACTTCTCGGACATCCGGTCTGACAGAGTCAATCTCGAGTGGCAGGTCGAGGGGCCCGAACCGGTTCGGATCAAGTCGATCCGTGTGTTTGGCCATCCGGACGTGATCTACCGAGAGTACGAACGCGGGCTTGTGTTGGCCAACCCATCGCCGAGGCCTTACACGATTGACCTGCAACGATTATGTCCCGGAACCCAGTTCCGACGATTGAAAGGTTCGCCCCTACAAGATCCCGTTACTAACGATGGTTCAAGGATATCGGGCAGCGTGACACTGAAGCCAGTGGAGGGCCTTTTCCTTGTGAAAGAGTGACATCGCGGGTTCGGGAATTCCACAGTGGACGATCTGTTCTTGCGGACAAGCACGGCGCGAAAACTACTCGCAAAGCCTTCTTGACGCGATTTCGCGGCAAGATCTACGCGAACACGGCGAAAAGTCACTTGTTGTGACGTACGAGAAGCCAGGATAGCGAATCACCGTCAACTTGACGAGGTCGCAGCGGCCCCCTACGATCGTAGCTCGTCGATCGAACAAAACACGAGCACGAAGCAGCCAAGGCGACCCAACGGAACGACGATGCCTCGAGACCCTGTCATCGAAGTAACTGACCTGCGAAAAACCTATCGCAGCGGGCTCATCTTTCGTCGATCTCTCGAAGCGCTCAAGGGTGTGTCCTTTCGCGTCGAGGCGGGCGAAGTATTTGGTCTTCTGGGTCCCAACGGCGCGGGAAAGACGACCTTCATCAATGTTCTGTTGGGAATCGTGCGCAAGAATGGCGGCTCGGCGTCTCTGTTAGGCCATCCGGTCGGCTACCGGCGGAGCCGGCAACGCGTGGGCTACTTGCCTGAGAATCTCCGCATTCCTCGTCATCTGACCGCGTTGACGGCGTTGGACTACTACGGTGGCTTGAGTGGACTGTCGCGCAAGCAAATCAAGACGAAACAAGGCGAACTGCTGGAGCTGGTCGGATTGAAGGACCGGGCTCGCGATCCGGTAAGAAAGTACTCGAAGGGGATGGTCCAGCGTTTGGGGCTGGCGCAAGCGTTGCTGCATGATCCGGACCTGTTGTTTCTGGACGAGCCGACCGACGGCCTTGATCCCGTTGGGCGGTCCCAGGTTCGTACCTTGTTGCACGAGTTGAGCGATGCCGGGAAAACCGTCTTCCTGAACAGCCATCTGTTGCAGGAAGTCGAAATGATCTGCGATCGCGTGGCCATCCTGGACAAGGGCCTGCTGAAGAGCATCGGAACGGTGGCGGAAATCGCGGCGGCGCAGCCGGAAGGCCTGGACCTGGAGCTCGAGTTGACTGGCCCCAAAGACGCGATCCTGCAATCACTCGGCGACCGGCCGATCAGCCAAGGCGAGACATTGGGCGCGGATCATTTCCGCTGTGTCGTCCGCTTGGCGGATCAAGCTGCCGTGGACCATTGCATCGACGATCTGCGCCGACAGCAAGTCAGCATCATCGGCATGTCGCGCCGGCGTGTCACGCTGGAAGAAGCGTTCCTTGAAATCCTCGCGCGACCAGCGGAGCCGTCATGAGAGCGTACTGGTCAATTCTGAAAGATTCGTTCCGCGAGGCCATGGCGTCGCGCGTCTTGTGGGTCCTGCTGATTCTGATTTCGCTGGTCCTGCTGCTGCTGGCACCGCTCGGATATCGCGAGACGATTACCATTGGCGTGGACGAGCACACCATCCGCGAGTGGCCGGAGTTTCTTGAACGCATCCAGACCGAAGGCAAGAAATCTCGGCCGTCTCCGGCACGCCGCATCTGGACGCTCCTGGACAAGGAGACGAAAGAGAGGCTGGAAAAGCACTCCGTGCCAAAACAAGGGGACGTGGCCGGCCCGTTCGAGTTCTGGAAGACCGTAGACGTTTTGTCGAAAGCACTCGACAAGATGTTGCGGCGGCAGGACTTCTACGACCGTGAGTCATGGACCTACACGCAGATGATCTCGCCGGAAGGCCGCCAACTGCTCGAAGACTTTGATGAATTGTCCGACGACGAAAAGGGGCGTCTGAACCGATTGCTGCTCGAAGCCGCGTTTCCCGATCTCGTGCGAACCAGCCCGCCGACGTCTGTAGTACTCAGGTACCTTGTTTGGGACGTGGGGGCGCCCACGCCGATCCGCGCCAGCCAATTTACTGCGGTGGTGACCCCGGTTATCGGGACTGTCATGAAGTATCTGGTGGGCGCGATAGGTGTTTTTGTGGCAATTCTTGTTACGGCCCCAATCGTTCCTCGAACGCTGGAACCAGGTTCCATCAACCTGCTGCTCAGTAAACCCATCTCGCGGTGGTTGCTTTTCCTAACAAAATACTTCGGCGGATGTGCGTTCATCCTGATCAACGCGGCATACTTGATCGGAGGGATGTGGCTGATTGTGGGATTACGCTTCGGCATTTGGAATTACCATCTGCTGCTCGCGATCCCCGTCTACGTCTTCTTGTTTGCGGTCTACTATTCGGTGTCGGCATTTGCGGGTGTGCTGTGGCGCGGCGCCATGGCGTCGATTGCCGTCACCGTCCTCTTCGCGCTGCTGTGTACCGGTGTGGGAGTGATCAAAGGCGGCACGGAGACATTCATCAATAGACTGAGAATCGTCCAAGTGATTCCCGTTCCGGATGCATTGATCACGGTGAACGAGATGGGGTTGACCAGTCGATGGGACGATTCGAAACAGGAGTGGACCGAAGCGTTCGTGTCCGACAACCGGCGCCAGATGGGCCCCATGTTGTATGCGTTGCCGCGGCCCATCGGGCCGGTGTACGATCCGGTCAACGAGCGTCTGTTGTCTGTCGAACGATCGTTTACGACGCACAAACTGATGGTGACGGTGGGCAGTCGCGACGAAGATTGGGATAGCGAGGAGGGCATCTCGGCGCCGCCCGGAACGTTCTCTCTCGTGCGCGAGCCCGACGGTGGCATCCTGGCGGTTTCCTTCCTTGACATCTTTCGCCTCGAAGGCGATCCGTTGACGGCCGAGGAGCCGGTTACCGTGCTCGGCATGGATGTTCCTTTCACAGGCGAGAATCCGTTTCGCTCGGTCGGTCCGGAACCGCCGATCGTCCTCCGGCCTCCAGCGACTGCCGCCATGAATGACGACACGGGAGCGTTGGCCGTGTACAGCCGCGGAGTTCTCAAGGTGCTGGGCAAAGACGACAGCGGCACGTACGAACTGCGTTGCGAACGGAAACTGGCCGACGACGATGCGCGGGACGTGATAATGGATTTTGGGGGCAAAACGTTGGTGATCCGTCTGAGCGACGGCAGTATCTTGGCTCTGGATGCAGAGACTCTGAAAGAACGTTCTCGCTTCCCGTCGGATGGCGGCGGTCCGGCGCGTTTTGTCGTTGCCTCGCCTGAAGGTCGTTGGTTTGCCGTCGTCTACCACAGCGACAGTCTGTCGCTGCTTGACACAAAGAAGGACTCGCTAGTCGCCGCCGATGTTGCCGGCCAAGGCGATATCTCGGCGGCCGCCTTCAGCGGACCGGATCGGCTTCTGGTGGCTCATCGTTCGACGCGCGTGACTGAATACCAATTGGATACCGAGGAAGTGAAACGTCGGTATGCGCCCAAGCAGGGAATGGTCGAGCGGGTCTATCGGTATGCAATCAAACCTCTGTACACGATATTCCCCAAGCCAGGCGAACTGGACAACACCGTCGAGTACCTGTTGACCGCATCGGAGGCTGCGGACGTTGAAGGAGGGCCAAAGGACCTTAGTCTGACCCGACAGCGACTCCGACCGTGGACCCCCGTCTGGAGTAGCCTGGCATTTGCGGTGGTCGTTCTAGCGTTGGGCTGCCTGTACGTGCAACGCCGGGAGTTCTAGCCCATCGCTTTTCGGCATCGACAACAAATTGCCGATGTTGCGGGAGACTGAAGAACGGCAGGGGAATGGGGGCAGGGGAATACCACAACAGAGCATTCCCTTGCCCCCATTCCCCTGCCGGATTCTGGGTACGGGAAAACAGACTAACGCGCTGCGGCATGATCGGGATTCATCGCTTTTTCGCTTGCCAACGTTCCCAGGCCAAGCCTGGACGATCAACTCGAAACTGTACGATTCGCTGCTTCTTTGCTTCGGTCACATAGGCCGTGCAGCCGTCCGCTCCGCCGAAACAGACGTTCGTGGGGTTCGGGCCAAGGACGTCGATCTCGCGGAGTATCTTGCCGGCTGGGGAGAGCTTGACCACCGTGCCCTTGCCATACCGAGTGACATACAGATTGCCGTCCGCGTCGCATCGCATGCCGTCGAAGCCGTGGTCTTCGAATTTCCGCAGCAGGCGCTTATTCGCCAATCGCCGCTCGGCCGTGAGGTCGAACGCCCAGATGTTGCGTTGAACGCTCTCGTTCACGTAAAGCGTGCGACCGTCCGGGCTGACTTCGATCCCGTTGGCCGTGCCCATGTTCTCGGCCAGCCGTTCGGTGCGCCCGTCCGTGTCGATGCGCCAAAGCTGCCCTGTGCCTTCCTTCCAGTTCGGGTCGCTTGCGTACAGCGTGTCGTCCGGAGCGATGGCCACGTCGTTGGGCTGGTTCATCGCGTCGTTGTGCGCAAAGACGGTGACGGCGCGTGTGTCAAGATCCACGCGCAACACGTTATGCTCGACGTAATCCGCCACGTACATGCGGCCAGCACGGTCGAAGCAGATGCCGTTGCCGGTGCTCTTGCCGGGCAATTCGACAAACAGGCTCGCTTGCCCGTCCGGCGTCACACGGCCGATGGTCTGCTGCTTGGCGAAGTTGACCGCATAGAGGTTCCCCTTGGCGTCACACGCCGGACCCTCGACACCGCTGGTAAAGCTGCCGGGCGCGGTCAAAGGCGTGGCGACGAACAGCTTTTCCTGTGCGCGTTCAGCAGCATCGAGCGACTCGCCTGCCAAGCAGACAAGCAGCGCGAGAATGCCCATCAAGGTAGTCAATGAGTCCTTCATACTATTCCCCTCTCGTGGTTGACCGAAGATGTAATTGCGGGAAATCCAGGTTGTTTGTCTTGCTTGTCCATCGCCTGAAGAGCTTCCGGTACACGCTTGCGTGTCTTGAACGTATGAAGCTTGAAACCCTCTTCCGTCATTGTACGACCATCCAGTTCGCTGCTCGAGTCGCCCGAATAGAACTCGCGAGTCAGTACGTCGCGCTTGTCGGATGTCGTCCGCACGTTCAAGTAAGCCGGCAGGGAGTCATCCGTCAGTTGGCTCAGTCCGTCGATACTGATGATGTAGAACATCCGGCTGATATGTTCCGGCCGCGAATACTGTTCCAGATCCGGTGTCTTCATCGCCACGGTATCGCGCATTGTCACACAGCCGGTCCGATCGACAAACGTCGCGCCGCCTTTCTGGCGAGCACGTTGCCCATTTGGCAACGTTTCCCAGACTTTGTTGGCGACCATCTCCATCACCATCCGAGAACCTGATTCGTCCATGACCTTCAACGCCGTTTCCCAACGCTCCACAGCCGCAATGTCGTTCATCAGGTGAAGGTCATTTACTTGGGCAAAGAGCGTATCCTTGACTCCCCTATCCTTCAGTACCGCCGCCAGAGGCTTGTCGAGTTCGACCAATCCCCCCTCGTCCGTCAGACGGTACGCGCCGCTCCGTCGTTGGCCCATGGCAATCAAAGGCTCACCATGGCCCTCCGGCCAGCTCTGGCCCTCGTACCATTGTAGGGTCCCGTTCCCCGAGATCTCCTCACCACCCACTTCAGGCTGCTCCAGGAAATACACGTTATTGGCATCCAGACCGGCGAACTGAATCGCCGCCAACTGCTTGGCGATGGCCGCACGGTTGGATACATTCACCACGACGATGAAAACCGCATGTCTGATAACATCATCCCGCGGAATCTCCTCGTTCGAATCCTTCGCGAGCAACTCAAACTGATAACGCAGTTGAAACAACTCGCGTTGGATGATGCTCAGGTCGTCTCCGTTTCTAAACACACCAGTAGCCGCCCGATCAATCAACGGAGCCACCTGATCAATTGCAGGCATTTTAGACTCGTCCACGGGCAGCGCGCGCAGAATCTGCCGCGTCAGGCCGGCGATACCGAGCCGGTCAAAATCCGAGGGTAATTTCATGCGCGTCGCACGACCGGCGCCGAAGATCGTCCACGCGCGCTCGCCGCTCGCCACGCCCTGAAGATACGCAGCGAGCTTCTCACCTGCGGACAACGAGCCAATCTCGGCTGGCTCCGGCGTTACTTCCTCGACGGACCGCCCTTTGATGATTTGACGCACGCCGCCAGCCTGGGCGTTGAACTCGTTGATCGAGTCGGTTCGTTCTGTCGAGTCTCTCAGGATCTCCGGAGTCATACCGGCTGCCGCGACCAACTCTCTCACTGGGCTCATGTGGCACCTCCGGCCAACTTACCGCTTGCTTCTGCTTCTTTTCTTGTAGCCCCCGGCCACGGGGGCATTTGGCACTTCGTTTTTCGGTATCCACTTGCCCATTTGCTCTTTCAACTCGGCGTGCTCCGGCTTAGCCGCCACGTTGGTCCATTCCATTGGATCGCTCGCGTGATCGTACAACTCTTCGGTTCCATCGTGGTAGCGGATGTAGCGCCAGCGGTCGCAACGCACACCGTGCTCGCCGCGGCCGTGGGTTGTCAGAGCCATCCGATCCCACGCGGTGTCCGGAGCCTCCAACAGCGGACACAGACTCGCGCCTTCAACATGGTCGGGGATCGGCAGCCCGCAGAGATCGGCCAGCGTGGGGTAGATGCTCATGAAGTCCACCGGACGCGAACACAAGACGCCGGGTTTCGTCATTCTCGGAGCGGCAAAGATCAGCGGTGCTCGCGTTGCCTCTTCCCACAGCGTGAATTTGCGCCAATGCTGCTTTTCGCCCAAGTGCCAGCCATGGTCGCCCCACAAGACGATCACCGTATTGTTAGCCCGCGGACTGCGATCCAAAGCGTCGATCAAGCGGCCTACCTGATCATCGACAAAGGAGTTTGTGGCCAAATACGCTTGCACGGCGTCACGCCACTGGTCGGCGTCGGTCACGGCCTTGTGATCTCGAGTGGGATTTGCCATTCTCAAGCCGATCGGTGGCACGTCGTCCAAGTCGTCGTCCGGCACGTCGGGCAGCGTGATCTGGTCCTTCGGATACATGTCGAAGTACTTCTGCGGCGCGTACCATGGCAAGTGAGGTTTGACGATGCCGACTGCCAGAAACAGCGGCTTGTCCGACGGCTTGTTCAGTACATCTGCCGCCCAACTCACCAGCTTGTAGTCGGGCATTTCCTCTTCGGTTACGTCGATTGCCTTCCAATCGAAGTGAGCCAGGCCGAGCCCGTTGTAAGGCGTCTTAGGGGGCGGGAGTTCTTTGCGTCGATAGTAGTCGTCGAAGTACTTGTCGGCCCTGGCGCTGCCGTGGAAGATCTTTCCACCGCCAAGCACGAGATACCCTTGCTGGCGGTAGAATTGGGGCAGCGTGGTGACATCGGCCAGCGTATTGACCCAATCGTGCGGGTTCTGATAGATGCCGCTGGTCGACGGGCGCAGTCCGGAAAGCAACGCTGCTCGCGACGGGTTGCAGGCCGGTGCCGCGCAATGGGCATTGGTGAAACTGACGCCTCGTTGGGCCAGCCGGTCGATGTGCGGCGTTTTCGCGTCCGGATGCCCGCCCAGGTGGCCAACCCAATCGTTCAAGTCGTCGATGGCGATGAACAGCACATTGGGCTTGCCGGCAGGCTCGGTGGCAAACGCATTCGCAGATACAAGACCTGTCGCAAGGGCGACAACGCAGATGGCAATCGTATTTCGTTTCATGATGTGTTCCTTTCAAGCCAGACTATCGCATGAATAGTCCGCCATTGATGTCGAGGGTCTCGCCGGTAGTGAACAGATTGTCGATCAGAAAAGCGATAGCCGTGGCGATTTCTTCCGACTCGCCGTTGCGACCGAGCGGCGCGGCTGCACGGAACTGCTCCATCCGTTCCGGAGGTGTCACACCGTCGTGGAACGGCGTGACGATCACGCCCGGAGCGACGGCATTCACACGGATCTTCGGCGCAAGCTCCTTGGCCAACCCACGGGTGAACACGTCCAACGCACCCTTTGCGGCCCCATAGATCGTAGCCGTCGGGGCACCGTGGCGCACGGCAATCGAGGTCAAGTTAACGATGCAAGGGTTCTCGCCCTTTTCCAGCAGCGGAATGCAGAACGACGACATCATCATGGTCGAGAACGTGTTTAGGGCGAAAATGTCATGTATCAACTGCAATTCAAAGTCCCGCGCATTCTGCCGGCGAATCAAGCCGCCGGCGTTATTGACCAGGACATCGAGCTTGCCGCATGTATCGGCCGCGAATTCCGCCACTTTGCGGCACCCGTCTTCCGCGCACAAATCCCCCTGGACAACGTGTGCAGTGCCCCCGGCGTCGGCGACCGCGGCGGCTACCGCCTCGGCGGCGGCCTGCGACGAGTTGTAGTGTACGATGATTTCGTTTCCCGCAGCCAAGTGTCGCGCCGTGGCGGCACCGATTCCCGTGCTGGCCCCGGTGATCAGAATGGTCTTAGGCATAGGTTCCTCCAAGCCGGTCATGTCGATTCAAAATCATTCGCACTACGGTCAGTGTATGGCCGTATCGTTGCCGATGAAAGTGGCGTGGTCAACGGCAAAGAAACGCCCCACGGATGGCATAGCGGACCCTCGGATGAAGACTCTTTATCATCAGTGGGTCCGCCATGCCATCCGTGGGCCCCCTTCTGTGGTTTGAAGCGTCTCAATACGGAAACTTGTCGTCGATCTCCGCTTCCGACAGTTCCACCAGGAACGTGGCCAAGCGATCGGCCAGCAGTTCGACGAACCGGCGTCCTTTTTCTGCGGTGGCGGCATGAGGATTGCCCGACCCGGCGTTGGTTGTCAGTAGATGCCAGGGGCGCGTGATCGAAACCCAACCTTGGTTGATTGCGTCGAAGCGAGTTTCCGCTGTCTGGCCTTCGTCGGCGATGAGCGATCCGTCTTCGTTCCGGCCAACGAACTCGGGCCAGTAGGCCAGGGCAAGCGAAGTCTCCATCTCGCCCGCATGGTCGTCGCGCCGGTCGAAGATCTCGTCGTACACATCGCCCAGCACGGTGTACCAGTTGCACAGGAACAGATGCGCCGGCGTCTTGCCGCTCAGTTCGCGCAGCAGCGGCTTGATGCCGTTGCCGCCGTGACTGTTCAAAAGGACGACTTTTCGAATGCCGCTGTCCACCAGCGATTCGATCAAGTCCGTCACAAAGCGATTCAACGTCGTCGGATTCACGTTCATGGCCAAAGGCAACTCGCGCAAATTCGTCTCGGTGCCGTACGGAATCGTCGGCAGCAATACGACTCGTGCGCCGCGCTCGTGCGCCGCCTCGCAGATCTTCTCGCCGATCAAGTCGCCTTCGCGCGTATCCATACTGTACGGCAAATGAAGGTTGTGTGGTTCGGTCGCCCCCAGCGGCAGCACGGCCACTTCGTAAGGGTTCTCCTTGGTGTACGTATAATTGGTCTCTGCCAGGATCCAAGTTCGCATGTCTACTCCTGATTCAATGAGGGCATCGCTTTCTTCAGTCGGCTCCAACCCTCTGCCGTAACGTTCGTCTTATTGACATCCAACGTTTCCAGGTTCTTCAATCGCTGCAAATGCACCAAGCCGGCATCACTGACGTGTGACCCACCTAGCCACAGTTCCTGTAACTTGGTCAGTGACGCAAGGTGAACCAGCCCGTCGTCGGTGATATTGGTTCCGGTCAGATCCAGGATCTCCAGGTTACGGAAGCCGCCGATCGTTTCCAGGGCGGCGTCGGTGATTTGGGAGCATTCCGCGATAAGGTGATTCAAGCCTTTGGCCGACTTCAAGTGTGCCAAACCGGCGTCGCCCACTTTCGTATGGGCCACGTCTACCCACTCCAAGCGCGTGTGCCCGGCAAGATGACGTAAGCCGGCATCGGTGACGGCCGTACGTCCCAGCGATAGACTCTGGGCCGACGGCATCGACGCCAAGTACGCCAGATCGTCGTCAGTGACGTTCAGAAACTCGCGGTACTGTTTGTCGAGCGTCGACAGGGGAACGCCCGTTGCCGTGGCCAGTGTCTGCGCGCGGTCGCGGCCTTGATAAATGGCAATCAGGTAATCGACCATGGCCTCGCGATAGAGGCCGCGCCGATAGTCCATCAGGAAACTCGCCAGACCGGCCGACTGACTGTACAAGCGTCTGATATTCTCGTGTTCCTGCAGCGCTCGGCGACCCAACGCCGCCAATTGGTCCAGCGGCACGTAGAATCCTTCGTTCAACGCCCGGTAGCGCGCGTACTGAAGGCGTTCCGCGTCGATGCCGCCGATTGTGTAGTAGTCGGACATCCGCTGCAACGATTCCATGTGCAGCGCCACACCCTCGACCATCCAGAAGTTCGCGTCCAGACCAGCACCCGATTCGACGCGACCAGTCTCCGAGAACAATTGGTGCGTGATCTCGTGGAACCAGATGTGCGCCGTCGACTCCTCGCCCACATAGAAGTAAGCCGTCTTCTTGGCTTCCAGGTAGATGCCCACCGTCATTTTGAGCAACGGTTCGATCGGCGTCAGGCAATTCAGATATTCCTGGCGGTCGCGGAAAAGCACTACCTTGTGACGTTTGATGCTTCGCGAAGTCACGCTCTTGCCTTCGAAACGTCGCTCCAGCGCCGCACGGTTGCTCCAATTGCGGAAGTACAATTGTTGCCACACGGCGTATAGTTCTTCGAGTTGTTCTGCCAGTTGCCGTCCGGCTCGTTCGCTGTGGTTGGTCGTGATGCTGAAATGGCCTGATTCGACGACCCAGTGCCGGCTGGCTGCGAAACCGAGTGTCGGGTTCGCAACGCGCGATAGACGAGTCTTGATTACCCCCGCCGGCTGTCGCCAACGTCCACTCACCTTGCGATAGCCGAGGATCTCGCGCGCCCGTTCGTGATCAGGGTCCTCGTGAAGCACCTCGTGCACCAGTTGGAAGGCACGCGTGGGCCGGTCCACCTGCAACTCACTTTCGGCTAGACGAAGCAAATCGGCTGCTTGCTGCCGGCGGTATTCCGAGAACTTCGCGTACCATTGGTGAACGATCTTCGGAGCGTCCTCGGGCGGCTTTGCGGGGTCCGATTCCGGCGGCAGGAAGAGGTACTGCCGCCGAGGGTCGCGGGGGATCAGCCATGCGCTGGTCGCTGCGGCTTGATCCGCCATGTTCAATTCTTTGCACTTGGCGGCAAGGCCAGTCAGACGGCTTGTGTGCTCTTCGTTCAATGCCAATCGAACCGACCAGTACTCACTGTCCGGATTCGTCGAGTCATCGGCGGCCGACGCCAACGAGAGCCCCGCCGTGGCAAGGACGAGCAAGCCAGCAGAGAACTGCCAGCAGAGACGATGGTGCGGTATGAGCGATGGATACATAGTTCTTCGTGTAGTTTCGGCCGATTCCCTGGCGTTGGGGCGTTGGAGTTCACGCTTCAGCGTGCTTCGGCGCAATTGACGGCTGACGGGTGCAACACGCTAAAGCGTGAACTCCAACGGTCTGCAGCAGACGGCTAGACTACGGCTGTTGATACCCCTTCCTGCTGCTATTATAGCCGACCGAAGCGGATCATGTATCTCGCGTAAGGCGTGCGAAATCAGAATAGGCCGTGGCTTTCAGTACCAGAGCCGCAGGCCGCTGACGATGCCGTTGATCTGTGTGTTGCCGATGTCGTAGTAGTCATAGCCGCTGTAGACTTCGAAGCGATGGAAGTGAACACCCAGGGTGGTGCGGCCATGAAAGAGGGTGGCATTTCCCAGTTTGCCCCAGTCGATTTCGGCTGACACGATCCAGGGATCGTGGGGAAACCAGTCGCCTCCGTACGTGAAATTGAACCCGAATTCGCTTCCCACGGTGTCGGACAGCCAATTGCATCCAATGCCGGTTCGCATTTGTGTTTTCGGGCTTTGGGCGAACCGATACACCACATTGAAATCGCCCGTCCACAAGCTGTCGTGGCGGCCGAAACCCAGGTCCTCGCGCCAGTGGTTGAATTCCGTATCGAGTCCCCAACGGCTGGCTGAATCCAGCAGCACCTGTCCTCCGATGCGAGACAAGTCGTCGAAATCGTCAGCGTACTCGGCCCGAGCACGTAGCAACCACGAGTAGTGCTCGTCAACCAGCCATGGGTAACAAGTGTGTACTACACTCGGTTCGGTGCCCATGTAGCCGCCCAAATCGCAACGGTAGGGATAGCGAGCGAAGTAGCCGTAATCCCACGTGTCATCCCCGACTATTCCCCGGGGTATCCAGAACGGTGAAGTGACCGTGCCCAAAGTCAGCATCGCGAACAACTCGCCCAGACCACTGTCGTCATCATCGTCGTCGCAGTCGTGGCAGTGATCGTCGTTGTAGTAGACGTAGCCGCCGTGCCGCTTCTCTTTCTTCTTCTTCCTCTTCTTCTCTTCTTTCTCATCTGACGACGGAGGGGAGGGCCTTCGGACATCCTCGCGGAGGCCCTGAAGCATGCCCTGGGCCGAGACAGTAGGAGGCGAAAGCAGCAGGAATGCCAGACTCAAGGCAAACCCGAAGCTCGCAAGTCCGAATGGACCTTCCGTCGACTTGCGCGATAAGCGCGTCGTGGGCATTGTTCTGCGCCTTTGGTACTATTTACCGGAGAAAAAGCCGTGCGATGGGATACCGCCCGCGGGCGAAACGGTTGTTGGAGTACAGCCTTTAGGCTGCAAGAACAGGCTAAAGCCTGGACTCCAACGGGACAAACTGGCCGCGGGCGGTAGAGCAATACTCCCGCGCGGCTTCGATGTCAATGTCACCCGGTGCTCACATCGCTAGCACAAGTCGGACCACCCCAGTCCTGCTTGAATCCACCGACCCAAATGTCGGGTAGCCCGTCTGCTCTGTCGTGTGTGCCAGCCAAGAATCCACCGGTCACAACGAATTACTGGGAAATGATTGTCGGGATTGGCTTCTATTCGGCAATTCACTGACTAGGAGACGATACCTGCAAGTGGAGGAGGCCCGAGCAATGAGACGATCCACACTGACTGCACGGCTGAGGGTTTACGACACCGGCCACGACCGGGTCACCGTTTACTATCTGGACATTCTCGACGAACAGCATTTTGTGGGCGTTTGGAAGCGTTCGCAAGTTGCGAAACTGGCGGCGCAGTTTACGCGTTTGCACAGCTTTGATGCTGTCGCCATTCAAGTCGTTCGAGTCCGTTCAGGCGCTGCATCGTAGACGCTGAAACGCTAGTCCGTCGAAGAGTCGTCCTCCGGCCCGTATCGCCCGCGGTATTCGTCGGCCGGGTACTTGCTTTCGTTCTTCTTCATCTTGTCACGCATGGCCGAACTGATGTCGATGTCCAATTCGTTGGCCAGCGCCATGGCGTAGCACATGACATCGGCCAATTCTTCGCCGATTGCCGCAAGCTTCCCTTGTTTGTCATCAATCACCCGCGAAGCATCGGTCGTGATCCACTGGAAATGCTCCATCAGCTCCGCCGCCTCGATCGCCAACGCCATGCTCAAGTTCTTTGGCGAGTGGAATTGATGCCAGTCGCGTGCGTCTACGAAGTCGTGAACTAGGTCCCGTAGCTCCGCTATCGTTGTTTCTTGATCAGTCATCGGTAAACTGGTCTCCTGAGGAACGCTCAGACGGAGATGATATTCGTCATTGGGAGTTGGTCATTCAGATTGGGCTGTGGCCCTTGGGCAGTCCAGCGTCAATCTACAGTAACAGATGGATTCGTGCGATGCCTCTAGATGTCGTTGAAACACTGTGCGACCTGATCCGCCTACCCAGCGTCAATCCCATGGGCCGCGATGTGTCCGGCGAGGAATTCTACGAGTACCGCGTTACGGACTACCTGGAACGGACCTTCGAGCGATTGGGACTGTCGTGGCAGCGGCAACCGATCGCCCCGAAACGCGACAATATCCTGGCTCGCTTCGACGGCGACGTCCCACCTGACGAAGGCGGCAAGATCTTGATGTTTGAAGTACACCAAGATACGGTGCCCGTCGACGGAATGACCATTTCACCGTGGACGCCGGAGGTTCGCGACGGGCGCGTCTACGGTCGCGGTGCGTGCGACATTAAAGGCGGGATGGCCTGTATCCTTGCGGCTCTCGCGCGGCTAGTCGAGCAACGTCCGACCGGCTTGCCCACGATCGTGATGGCCTGCTCGGTGAACGAAGAGTACGGATTCACAGGTGCTTCGCAGATGCCGAAGGTCTGGGGCAACGATGATGGAACACTCGTCCCGCGCGCCCCAGATGCGGTGGTCGTCGCTGAGCCCACGGAGTTGAACGTGGTTGTGGCGCACAAGGGAGTGGCGCGATGGCGATGTCACACACATGGCCGCGCCGTTCACAGCTCACAGCCGGAGCTGGGCGACAACGCGATCTATCGGATGGCCCACGTGTTGAGCGCTTGGGAGGAATACGCCCGTGACGTCGTACCCAATCTCGGCCACCATCCTTTAGTCGGCACTCCAACACTCAGCGTCGGCATCATCGCGGGCGGCGTCAGTGTCAACACCGTGCCAGACCGCTGTACAATCGAAATTGATCGGCGCGTTCTGCCAGACGAAGACCCAATAACGGCCCTGGAACACGCGAAAGCATACCTGGCCAACAAGTTAGGCGACCCGCAAGCGGTGGAACACGATGAACCGCAGTTGACCATACGCGGCCTGAAAGACGACCAGAACGCGTCGTTGGCTGCCGGCTTGAGCGAAACGAGTCGCCGGCACGGCGGTCCAGGCGAGTGTGTCGGCGTTCCCTACGGAACCGATGCCCCGGCCTTCTTCCCAGACGGAATTCCCACCGTCGTGTTCGGGCCCGGTTCGATCGACCAAGCTCATACAGCCGACGAATGGGTCGCCGTCGACCAGTTGCACGCCGCCACCGAGATTTTCTACCAGTTCGCATGTGAATACGGCGGGTAGTTGTCTTCGGGGCCCAAAAATCTCGCCCTATTCCGTTTCGCAACTATTGACATCAGTACAACTGTACTTACGATTGCGTACAGATGTACTTAAACGAAAGGTAGAATGATGCCATCGCGTCCGGCATTGTCCAAAGGCGAATTGGAGGTGGCTCGTGCCGTTTGGGACTTGGGGGAAGCCACTGTAGGCGAAGTGCACCAGTGGTTTCCGAAAAACCGCGACCTGGACTACACCACTGTCCAGACCTATCTACGGCGGCTCGAAACCAAAGGATACGTGAAGACGCGGCGCGATGGGAGGAACAAGATCTACAGCCCGAAGGTACGGCCTCAGCAGGTCATTCGGGAAACCGTGGATGATCTGATGAACCGGCTATTCGACGGTGACGCCATGCCGTTGATGCTGCACTTGATACAAGATCGAGGGATCTCTCGCGAAGAAACCCATAAACTCCGCGAACTGTTGGACCATCTGGAGGCCGAACAAGATGACGCTTCCGATCAGTGATTTCTTTCACTCAGCCCTGGCACAGGTTTGGCAAATCGGCGCGTTGACGCTGGTTGTCGCCTTCATCGTTCGGCGATTCTGTCACCGGCGGCCACATTTGGCTTATCTGCTGTGGATGTTGGTGATCGTCAAGTGCCTGACGCCGCCGATTTGGAGTAGTCCCGTCGGCCTGTTCAGCCTGGCGCAGATCGACGTGCGACAAGACGGTGACGCGTCGGGAACCAACCCAGCCTCGGGCGCTGGCCTGCTCGGCCCGTCGGGCGAGTCGCCGGCGCAATGGACTGCCCGCATGGAAGCCGATGGCGGAATAGGCGGCGCGACGATAGCGGCGGATGCCGAAGCAGGACGGTTCCCTTCCGCAACCGCACTAAGCGGTTGGATTTGGCTGGCTGGCACATTGTTGATGATCGGCGTGACCGTTCTCGGATGGGCGCGCTGTCGACGCACGATTGTCCGTTGTCCCAAAGACAAGGACGCGGGTCTGGAACAGCAAATCACGGACCTGGCACGTCGTCTGAGAATCCGCCGGCCGATTGAAGTCTTTCTCAGCGACGAACCTGTCGGCCCTGCGGTTTTCGGGATCTTCAAGCCAAAGCTCATCCTGCCTCGAACGCTCCTGGCCAGCCGCAGCTTCGAGCAGATCGAGCCGGTCATTGCACACGAATTGGTACACGTACGCCGCCACGACGCCGCCATGATGTTGATGGAATTGGCCGCCAAGATCGTCTGGTGGTTTCATCCATTGGTCTGGTGGGCAGGTCGCCACATCGGCCGCCATCGCGAACGCTGTTGCGACGCCGAGACGGTTGCCGGCCTTGCGTGTCGGCCAGCCAGGTACGCCCGCTGCCTGCTGGATGTTTTGGAACACAAGCAAGAACTGAGAACTGCGTTTCTTCTCCCCGGCGTTCGTCCGGTGGAGGTAACATCAAGAAGACTGGAGGAGATCATGAGAAGAGTAACTACGTTTCGCGGTCGGACACCCCACTACTGTTGGGCCATTGCTATCTTGGCGGCTTTGCTTGTGCTGCCAGGCAGCCCGCTGGTGATCGAAACGGTGGCGGATCCCAACGACGAAATCACTGCCGAGGAAGTGCAGAACAAACTCGCCAAGCTGGAAAGCGCTGTATGGCAGGCAGGTTTGAGTACGGACGAGACCAAAGCGTTTCTCAAGCTGGCCGAACGAGTCAAGTGCGACGAGAAGGTCCTGATGAGTTTGAGGGCCAATGGCAAGCTATCGGAAGTCGAGGCCAAGGGGGTGGACAAGCTGGTTTCGCATTTCGGCAATCCCGTCGAAGACGAACTAGCCAAGCTGCGCGAAGGTGCAACGCAAGCCGGACTGACCGCAGAAGAAACGAAAACCGCCGAAAAAGTGGCCGAGCGTGAGGCTTTTGACGAGAAGGCTATTATCGCTCTTTACGAAACGGGTAAGTTGTCGGAAGTGGAAGGGAAGGCCCTCGAAAAGCTGTTCAAGCACTTCGGCCATCCCTATGCGGACGAGTTGGAGAAGTTGACCGAGTTGGCCAAGGAGGCTGGGCTGACCGACGCAGAAACCGAAACGCTGAAACACGGCTTCGTGCGGGCTGGTTGCGAAGTCGAGAAGGTAGTCGAACTGAAGAAATCTGGGGGACTAAGCGAGAAAGAGGCAACCGCCTTGAAGAAGCTGGAAGCCCATTTGGGTAAGCTGGAGTACCACATTGACAACCCGCGCGACAAGGAGATCCCGACGCTGCTGAAGCTGGCTCGCTTGGCGGAGATGAACGAGGCGGAGACCGACGCCATGATGGCGCTGTTCAAGCGAGTCGATTTGGACGAAGGGGAGTTGCTGGAACTGAAGAAATCCGGCAAGCTCTCCGGCCCTGAGGCCGCGGCGATCGTGAAACTGGAGAGCATTTTCGGCAAGCTCGAGGATTTCGCGAAGAATCCTCGCAAGGAGGAAATTAGTGAACTGCTTGACGCGTCGATCCAGGCGGATCTTTCGTTGGAGGAAACGAAGGCCGCTTTGAAACTGGCTGCGATCATCAACTTCGAACTCGAAGTCGCCCAGCGGCTGAAGAAAGCAGGTCGCCTAACAGACGTGGAAGCCAAAGCGCTGGAAAAGCTGCAACGCCTGCTGGAGCGTTAGCCTGAGCGCACGAAGCAATCGCCGCGTAGCGCACGTACAAAACCCCGGCTTCTCCGAAGAAGCCGGGGTTTTTCGTTTGAGTGGGGTGATTTGATGAGGGGCAGCCGAGCGAATTTGCAGAGCAATCAACCGCAGACAAAATGCCACCCGCGATTGTCCCCAAGCTCGACGGCGGCGGATGGTACCTCTACTACGAACAGTACCCCGGCGTGTCCTACGGATGTTCGACGGCCCGGACGCTCGATGGCTCCCGGTACGACCTCTACTGCAAAGACTATCAGATTCCTGAAGACGCCCGTCACGGCTGTATGGTTCCTGTCACGCGGAAGCAATACGACGCCATCGTCGCTGAATACGGGGAGCCGTAAGAGAGGGTCGACTGGGCTCCGCCTGCCGTAGGCTTGCGTTCCGGTGGCAATCGCCCAGGTCACGACCACGACCCTCGGTTGGTCACCGTTTTCCTAATCCGCAAAGTCGGTGCAACCGATACCAATGATGCCGGTTCGGCCACGCTACGCGCTTTCAGCTTGCGGTGCATGCAGTGACAGCGTCGGCCTAATGCTTGTCAAGGAAACGAATGAGACGTCACCTGTGCTTCCGGGATTCGTGCCACCGATCGCGAGGCCGGCGCTGGTCCGGCTGGCTCTTGGCCAGTCTTGCCATCATCGCGATCGCAGGCTGTACGCGCATGGCGTACCGCCAGCGAGCTGACCGGCAGTCGTACCAGATACTCGCCGAGAAGATCACCGACGAACGTTGGGCGGTTCCGGAACTGGATATTACGCCGGATCCGCGCAGTCGATTCCACGATCCGTACGATCCCGACTTCCCGCCGCTTCCGCCCGACGACCCGGCAGCTCACCAGTATATGCATTGCGTCGACGGCAAACTGGGCTGGAGACATTGGCATCGGTTCGGCGACACAGAGCGAGTCGAAAACCCGGATTGGCCTGTCTATTTGGGTGGCGAACCGTTGACGGTCGTTCCGAGGACGCTACCCAAAATAGACAAGCTCAATTTGGAGGACGCGATCGAACTGGGGCTCATCCATAGCCGCGAACACCAGGAACAGTTGGAGGACGTCTACCTTAGCGCACTGTCGTTGACGCACGACCGATACCGCTTCGATCTGCGCCCGAGCGGATTCCTTGGCGAGCCCGGTACGGAGATCTTCCATCAGCACCAGCCTGATGACGAAGGCAACTTGGTCTTGGGGCCTACGAATATCGGTGTCCGCAAACTGCTACCCTCGGGCGCGCAGTTCATTGCAGAGTTGACAAACAACACCATTTGGATGTTCTCGGGAGGCGACGCTGCCGGAACGGCAACGACCTTTGCCTATTCGATCGTTCAGCCTTTACTGGCGGGTGCGGGACGCGAGATCGTTCTTGAAGGCTTGACTCAGGCCGAGAGAAACGTCCTTTACGCCATCCGCAGATTCGCCCGATTCCGCAAAGACTTCTACGTGATGATCGTCACGGGCGAGCGGGCTTTGCCGTTGCCGGGCAGCACCGGAGGAAGCGAACTGGCCTTCCTGATTCGCGGCGAACGCGCGCCGACGGTAGGTTTCTATTTCCTGCTGTTCCAGTACCAACGTCTGCGAAACCGGACGGAGAACGTTCGAAGTCTCGAAATGCGATTGAGGGACGTGCAGGCCATGTTGCGCGAAGGAAAGGCGGCCACGCTGGACGTCACCCAGGTACAGACCAGCTTGGAGCATGCTCGATTCAGCAGGACTATCCGCGAGCGTTTCTTCGGCGATCAATTGGACCGATTCAAGCTCCAGCTTGGATTGCCGCCCGACCTGGAACTGGAGATCGACGATTTGGTGCTGGAGCCCTTCAAGTTCCGCAATCCCCAGTTGACGGAGCTGGAGGACGAACTCCGTCGACTCGACTCGACGTTCGGCGGCTTGGCCGCAGCACCGGATCGCGAACGCACGCTGGAAGTCGTCCGCCGGCTGACCGCCATACGTCAGAAACTCGCATCCGCGTTCGACGAGGCCGCCGGGAAGCTCGAACAGCTTCAGCTATCGCTGCCAACCCGCACCGAGACGATGAGTCCTGAGGCGGCGGAAGAATTCTGCATAATCGTTGCCGAAGATTCAGCGCGTTTCGAGCGAATGCGCCAGACTTTCCAGGGCGATGGCCAAGTACTAAGAGAATTGGAGCGTTCGCTCGCGCAACAAGGCATCGCGAACGACCGTCTGCAACAGATTCTCGGCCAGGCCGTGACTCAACGGGACATTTTGTACGCAACCACGCGTAGGCTCAGCAGTCTGGAGGCCGCAACGCGGGTCGAGTTGATCGAACTCAGGCCTGTCCACCTGACGCCTGCTGATGCGGTCGAACTGGCCCTCGAAAATCGCCTCGACCTGATGAATCGACGTGCCTTAGTCATGGACGCGCGGCGCCGTTTGGAAATCGCGGCGGACCGTTTAGAAGGTACGCTGGACGTAGTTGCCGAAGGCGCTGTAAACACGCCGCCTCTGCTGCAGAACGGCAGGCCCTACGATTTCCGAGCCAAAGAAAGCGAGTTTCGCGTTGGCGTGGCGGTCAAGACACCCCTGGATCGCCGCAGGGAAAGAAACAACTTCCGCGCGGCCCAGATCGCCTACCAGCGGGCCCGACGCAACTACATCGCTGCCGAAGATCAGGTCAAGCTGGATGTGCGCAGTGAACTGAGGGACCTGTGGGCCCAAGGCGAGATTTTCGAGATCCAGCGCCGCGCGCTTCGCGTGGCCGCGCTGGAATTGGAGCAAGCGCTCGAGGCCGGAGAACGCCAAGCAGACGGCGCCGGCGAGGGACGGCAACAGGGGCTAAACATCCCTCGCGCCCTGGAAAACATTCTGGACGCACAGGACGAACTGATCGAAGCTTGGGTCGAATACGAGACGGCTCGGCTGGAACTGTATCGTGATGTGGGCGTCATGAAAGTCGACGCAAATGGTCTTTGGCCGGAAGCCGACCAGCAGCAATGGTCGTCACGCTCACCGGATGTTCCCGAAACGCAATAACTGTCGGCGCCGCCATTTTCGCCTTGAATTCGGACCCCGCGTCGTTTAACCGCAAGCCGGAGGCGTGCGCGTCCCAGCAAAACGCGCACGCCTCCGGCTTGCGGTTAAACGATCCAGGTACGAGAATCTTGGAAGGCCCCAATTGTTATGTTCTGTTGGGAAAGTTGTCCCTCTAGCCACGAGAGGAAACTGACATGACGGCCTTTCGACACGCCTCCATCGCCCTGACGTTTGTTTTCAGTTCTGCCCTGATAGCCGCTGAAGAACCAGTGCGGCTGGACCGCAACGATCTGTTTCAGTACCGCGATGCCAGCGGAAAGGTACAGCCGGTGGCGACACCGGAGGACTGGCAGAAGCGCCGGGCCGAGATCCTGCGCGGGATGCAGGAAGTGATGGGCCGATTGCCAGGCCAGGATCGGCGTGTGCCGTTGGACTTGAAGGTCGAGGAAGAAGCCGACCTTGGTACCTACGTGCGACGGCTGATCACCTACCAGTCCGAACCGGAGTCGCGGACGCCTGCCTACTTGTGCATTCCCAAAGACGTGTTGGTCGGCAAACGCACTGCGCCGGCGGTCCTGTGTCTTCATCCCACGGACAACAAAGTGGGCCATCAAGTGGTGGTAGGGCTGGGCGGCCGCGCGGGTCGCGGCTACGCGGCAGAGTTAGCCGAACGCGGCTACGTGACCTTATCGCCATCCTACCCGCACTTGGCCAACTACTGGCCAAACCTCGGGGGGCTCGGGCATGTGAGTGGTACCATGAAAGCCATCTGGGACAACTCTCGCGGGCTCGACTTGCTCGAGGACCTGCCCTTTGTCGACGCATCACGCGGCTTCGGCGCCATCGGTCATTCTTTGGGCGGGCACAATTCCATCTACACGGCTGTGCTCGACTCGCGGATCACCGTACTGGCCAGCAGTTGCGGCTTTGATTCGTATTTGGACTACTACGACGGCGACGAACGCAACTGGTATTTCGGCAGAGGCTGGTGCCAGATTCGTTACATGCCGCGATTGTCCAACTATCGTGGCAAGCTGGAGCAGATTCCGTTCGACTTCCACGAACTGCTCGGTGCCCTGGCGCCGCGCCCGTTCTATGTGAACGCGCCGCTCCACGACGGCAATTTCCGCTCGAAGAGTGTCGATGAATGCGCCGCCGCGGCGCGTCCCGTCTACAAGTTGCTCGGCGGCGAAGGGAATCTGATCATCAAGCATCCGGACTGCGACCACAATTTCCCCGACGAACAGCGAGAAGAAGCGTACAAGGTCATCGACTCAGTGCTTCGACCGGCGGCAGAATGAGCCAGAAGGAGTTACTTGAGTATGCCCGAGCAGGCCCCGTCGGAAAAACATCGCATGTTCACGGTTGGGCACTCCAACCACGACGAACAGACATTCGTCGAGTTGTTGCAGCAGCACAAGATCGACGTAGTGGCCGACGTGCGCTCGCAGCCCTACTCGAAGTACACGACGCAATTCAACGCCGATCAGATCAAACCCGCCTTGGCCGCGGCCGGTATCCGTTACGTCTTCTTGGGCCAGCAGGTGGGCGGCCGGCCGGACGACTCGCAGTTCTATGACGCCGATGGCTTCGTCTTGTACGATCGACTGGCCGCGTCGCCTACGTTTCTGGAAGGCATCAAACGGCTGGAAGAAGGTATCCAGCAGTATCGTGTAGCCCTGCTGTGCAGCGAAGAAGACCCGGCGGAATGCCACCGCAATCTGCTGGTTGGTCGCGTGTTGATCGGGCGCGGCGTCGAACTGCAGCACATTCGAGGCGACGGTCGGCTGCAAAGCCAGGCCGAGCTGGACCGCGAATCGAGCAAAGGCGACTCGCGGCAACAATTCCTGTTCGAAGAGCTGAAGGAGCCGCCATGGAGGTCCATACGATCGGTTTCACCCAAACCCGAGCAGCCGAATTCTTTGGAAAGCTGAAACAGGCCGGCATCCGGAGGCTGGTCGACGTGCGACTGAACAACGTGTCGCAGCTTGCCGGTTTTGCCAAACGCGACGATTTGCGTTACTTCCTATCCGAGATTTGCGGGGCCGAATACGTTCATGAACCGCGGCTGGCGCCGTCGCAAGAGATCTTGGACGCGTTCAAGAAGCAGAAAGGAAGCTGGGACGATTTCGAACGCGGGTTTCTCGATGTGATGGCCGAGCGACGGATCGAAACCGTTATCGAACCAGGCCTATTCGACGTTCCGACCGTGCTGTTGTGCAGCGAGCCCACCGCCGACCACTGCCACCGGCGGCTGATCCTTGAGTATCTGGACAGCAAATGGGGTAACGTGCGGGCGATTCATCTCTGACGTGCGGAGAGCGTACCGTGAAGCTCGTCGTCAACCACTTGACCAGAATGCAGAAGGGATTCATCTGCGTCGCCGGTGTCGACCTGGCGACGGGTCAGCACGTGCGGCCGTTACTGCAATCGCTGATGCGCAAAGAGATGTTGGTTCGGCACGACGGACCGTTTGACATGGGCCGCGTGATCGAGCTTGCATGGACCAAGTACATCGGCACCCGGCCGGAAACCGAGGACTACCTGTTCCATCGGAGCGAGGCCCGATCGGTCGGAGACATGCCCGCCGACGAGTTTTGGGAACTGCTCCGCAAGTTGGCCAAGAGCAAGCTCGGCGAGATCTTCGGCTGGGACCTATCGCCCCGCGGCCCGCGGTCGTACGCCGTAGACGAAGGCCGAGGCATCGCCTCGCTGGGATGCTATCTCCCACCGACGCGCCCGCGACTGGTGCTCCAGCGGCGCGATCCGCTGAGCCGCGGTCGCATCCGCATCCAGTTCGAGTCAGGCCAATACGAGTTCGACTTGGGCGTCACCGACATCCGCCTCTACCGCGACGACCACGTCACACCGGACCTGGACATCGTGCGGCATGTCGCGGGCCGGCTGGAAGAAGGGCCGGAGGTGATCCTGAGCGTCGGCTTGACACGAGCATTCCGCGGCGTCCCCGACGAGCCTGCGTTACACTGGTTACAGGTGAACAACATCCATTTCGCGGACGAACCGTGCTGGAAGCTGGAGTGAAAGGAGGCGCGGCGGATATGGGGAGAAATCCGTCGCTATGGCACGCTGTCGGACTCCTGGGATACAAACGAGGCTTGGTAATGCTGCTGCTTCGTGTAGAATAGAGGGGTTGGAACACAACTTGAACGACGCCTTCCCGCCCTTCTTGGCCGCTCAAGGTGCCGCGAGTGTATTGTCCAAGGAACGTTCGCATGTCGGTGCAAATCGAATACAAGTTCTTGGAGCCACGTCCGCGCTCCAACTACAGGCAACTCTGGGTCAAAGGCCGCCATATGCGAGCTGAGGTGCTTTATCGGTGTACTGTCGGCCGAGAGCCGCTAACTCCCGAACAGGTTGCTCGAGAATACGACCTGCCGGTTGCAGCGGTCTTGGAAGCGAGCGATTACTGCATTCGCAACAAGCACCTCTTGGATGAGGAGCGAGCTCAGGAGGACGCTAGTATTCAGGCCAGGGGCTTCCACCGCCATCCTTATGCACCCGCCGACTGTAATCCTAAAGAATGAACCTTTACCTCGACGACGACAGCGTCAAGGCTCATCTGGTCGCGTTGCTTCGGCGGGCGGGCCACGATGTGCAAATTCCGTGGGAAGTCGGAATGTCCGGATCCTCGGATGCTCGCCATCTGGAGCGCGCCGCTCGGCAGGGACTAGTCATCTTGACCCGCAATTACGCCGACTTCCTGGAATTGCATGATGTCGTGCAAGCCACCGAAGGCCGGCATCCGGGCATTATCGTCGTTCGCTTTGACAATGACTCAACACGCGATCTGACGGACCGCGGTATCGTCGTTGCGATTGGGAAACTTGAAGCTTCGGGAATTCCGATCGCTAACGAGCTTCACATTCTGAATCACTGGCGGTAGCACGAAGTTGTGATATTGTGCTCTCCGGCGCTAACGCCGGATATAGTGTTCGGGAGAGACGGTTGCGTGGAACCTAACTTGCTCAACGAAGTGCTCCGCAAGTATTGGGGCTTCGACAGCTTTCTGCCGCTGCAGGCCGAGGCGATGGACTGCGTGCTCCAGGGGCGCGATTCGGTGGTGGTGCTGCCGACCGGCGGTGGCAAGTCGCTGTGCTTTCAGGCGCCGGCCATGTGCCTGGACGGTGTGGCTGTGGTCGTATCGCCGCTGATCGCGCTGATGAAGGATCAGGTCGACGGCTTGCGCAATTGTGGCGTTCCGGCGGCGTTTGCCAACAGTACGCTGTCGGCGGCCGAGCGGCGGCGGGTGGCCGAGGACGTCCGCGCGGGCCGGGTACGGCTGTTGTACTTGGCCCCCGAACGACTGCTGACCGACGGAACCCTGGAGTTCCTCACGGCCGCTCGTGTGTCGCTGGTGGCCATCGACGAAGCCCATTGCATCAGCTCGTGGGGGCACGATTTCCGGCCGGAATACCGCGGGCTGGGCGTGCTGAAGGATGCCTTCCCGAACGTGGGTATCCACGCTTACACGGCCACTGCATCGGAGAAAGTGCGGCAGGACATTGCCCAGCAGCTTCGTCTGACCGATCCGGAGTTCCTGGTCGGCTCGTTCGACCGGCCGAACCTGACCTACAAAGTCCAGCGGCGAGCTGACCGGCTGAAGCAAATCTGTGAGGTCCTGGATCGGCACCCGGGCGAATCGGGGATCATCTACGCGATCGCGCGCAGGGATGTGGACCAAACGGCTGCCGCACTGGCCGAGTTGGGTTATCGCGTGCTACCGTACCACGCCGGTATGACCGGCGCTGACCGACGTCGCAATCAGGAAGCGTTTGTCGAAGAACAGGTGGACACGATCATCGCCACGGTAGCCTTCGGCATGGGGATCGACAAGTCGAACGTCCGCTACGTGATTCACGCCGGAATGCCGAAATCGCTGGAGCACTATCAGCAGGAAAGCGGCCGGGCCGGGCGCGACGGCCTGGAGGCCGAATGCTGCCTGTTCTACTCCGGTCAGGACTACGGCATTTGGAAACGCGTAGTCGAGGACTCGGAGCCAGGGGCCCGCGATGGCGCGTTACGATCGCTGTCCGCCATGATGAGTTTCTGTACGGGCGTCGAATGCCGGCACCGGGCGATTGTCGGATACTTTGGTCAGCAGTTAGCGGGCGACTCGTGCGGAGCGTGCGACGTGTGCCTGGGCCAATTGGATCTGGTCGACGATCCGCTGATCGTTGGCCAGAAGATCTTGTCTTGCGTCTTGCGGCTGCAGCAGCGGTTCGGCGGCGACTACACGGCTAAAGTGCTGCACGGATCGGAAGAACAGCGAATCCTGCAGCAAGGGCACAACCAACTGAGCACCTGGGGCCTGTTGGCCGAAGAGAGCCTGCGCGCGATCCGCGACTGGATCGAACAGTTGGTTAGCCAGGATTTCTTGGCAAAGGTCGGCGAGTACAACGTGCTGAACGTCACGCCCGAAGGCCGCCGGTTACTGCGAGGCGAAGTGACCCCGCGGCTACTGCGGCCGGCCAAAACGGCCAAGGTGACTGCAGCGAAAGCCGCCGCCGATTCGTGGGAGGGCGTCGACCGGGGCTTGTTCGACGAATTGAAACGGCTGCGACACGAGACGGCCGCGGCCCAGAACGTACCCGCCTACATCGTTTTCGGCGATGCGACGCTGCGCGACATGGCCCGCCGCCGGCCGTCGACTTCGGAAGGATTCCGGCACGTGAAGGGTGTCGGCGAGAAGAAGCTCGCCGACCACGGCCAGGCGTTCGTCGAGCGAATCACAGCTTATTGCTATGCCAATCAGGTGCCGATGGACGTGGAGCCCGGGCCGATCGCCGAGGCGACCCCGCGACCGCGTCGTGTCAAGTCCGGCCCCAGCACTGGGGCGATTCGTGCCTTTCCGTTCTTTCGCCAAGGCCACAGCATCCAGCAGGTGGCGGAACAAATGAAGCGGGCCACTTCTACGGTATTCGGTTATCTGGCGGAATTCATCCGGCACGAAAAGATCACCGATCCGTCGCCATGGGTCGACGCCGCAACGGTCCAGCGAGTTGCGGAGGCAGCCCGTCGAGTTGGGACGGAACGGCTGAAGCCTATCTTCGAGACGCTTGGCGGCCAGATCAGCTACGAGCAAATCCGGATCGTGGTTCTTTGCCTGAAGGAGGCGGCTAAGGTACAGTGTGGGTCGGAGCATACCGGAGATATGCAACGTGAATAGTTGGTGAAGTCCCGTTAGTGTTGGGAGGAAAATATGCAGACACAAAGCAAGTTGACACGCCGCAAGTTTGTCACGACCGCAGCGTTGGGGACGGTCGCCGCGGGGCTTGGCCGATTGGTCGACGGTCCTGCAAAGGCCGATTCCGGAACGGGGCAGCGGATTCCGTTGAAGATTGGCATTCGTGCGGCAAGCATGAAAATGGTTGGGGACTTTGACGTGATCAAGACCGCTGCCAGCATCCCCGGAGTCTCCGGTGTGGAATTGCAGGCGACGGGCGGCAAGCCGAATCTTCGCGACGAGGATGCCGTGCGGCGATATAAAGAGGAGGCAGAACGCTGGGGAATACAGATTCCGTCGCTGGCGGGTGTCTGGGATCGGGGTATTCAGATTCACAAACCGTCGGCCAGCGATAGCTTGATCAAGACGATCCGCGCAGCCCAGATGCTGGAATCCAGTGTGATTCTGCTTGCCTTCTTCAGGCAAAATGCACCCGACATGACCAAGGAGGAATCATACGGCCCCGTGGTTGCCACGCTACAGAAAACCGCGAAATACGCCGCGGACGCCGGAGTAGTCATGGGGCTCGAAAATTCACTGAGCCCGGCGGACAACAAGAAACTCGTCGACCTTGTGGATCATCCGGCGGTTGGCGTCTACTACGATCCTCACAACATGGCCTACTACGGCCACGGTGATCAGGCAATCCCCGACATCAAACTGCTCGGCAGAAA
>JACKQG010000770.1_pt1 | contig 45562 bp, 45 predicted proteins | sample 8237621 | NCBI WGS metagenome assembly JACKQG01 (sample SAMN15677084, study PRJNA649215) | marine metagenome | biome: marine; feature: Black Sea; material: saline water; isolation source: suspended particulate matter (SPM) from the Black Sea western gyre | collected 2013-06-09/2013-06-10 | depth... | reverse complement strand
GCATTATTAAAATTTTATAATATCTTATTTTTTTATGACAATATTTATAAGTAATTAAATATATTCAGGAATTTTTTCTAGAATTATTCTCTTATTTTTTAAATCTATCTTTTTAATATAATCTTTTATAATGGGTACAAACAATATATTGCTGCTTTTTCCAACATTTTTAATTTTTAAATTTTTTATTTCTATTACCAAATTATCATTTGCTGAATTTTTTTCTATCTTTATCACTTTGCCTAATAAAGTATTTTGATTACAATAAACGTTACAATTAATAATATCATCTATCCAGTATTCATTAACTTTTAGTATTGGGCTGTCTTTTGGATGACGGTAAATGAATTTATTTCTTAATTCTTCTGCAGTATCTATACTATCGATACATTCAAACTTAAATATTAATCTACTGCTGCCTTTATTTTTCTTTATCCTTATTTTACCTATTTTTATTTTATTCTTACACTTCTTATCTAAAAAGAGAATATCTCCCTTTTTAATAGTACTGGGATAATCAGTAAACACCTCTACGCTTAATTCTCCACTTATACCATGGGGTTTACGGATTATCCCAATTACACGTGCATCTACATTTTTAAATGACATAAAATAATTATGTCTCTATTAATTTAATTAACTTTATAAATAAATATTTAATATGTTAATTTATCAATCTAAAATCTTGACTATGGAAGATTTTCCTCTTTTAGCAGATGCAGCCCTCATTATAACTCTTAAAGAATTGGCTGTTCTTCCTTTTTTTCCTATTACTTTTCCTAAATCATCCTCAGCCACTTTAAGCTTATAAATTACTGTTTTATCATCTTCATTTTCCTCCGTAATTTCTACATCATCAGGACTATCAACTAGCTCTTTTACCATATACTCTAGCAATTCTTTCACAATTTACCTCCAGTTCTTTTCATGACTACTGTTTTAAATTAACGATATTAAAAATTTTCTGAACAGTATTTGTGGGTCTTGCACCCTTTTTTAGCCAATTAATGGCTTTATCTTTATCTAGTTCTATTTTCGAGGGTTCTTCTTTAGGATCATATGTTCCGATTCTCTCTATAAACTTCCCATCTCTTGGTGACCTGATATCAGTAACTATAATTCTATAAAATGGCTTCTTTTTTGAACCAACCCTGGTTAGCCTAATCTTTACACTCAATAAAATCTCTCCTATTCTATAAATATCTTTTTATGCTTACATAATTATATATTTTTATTTAAAAGTTGCAAAACATTTTTAAAAATTACCAAAAGGTAATTTAGAGCTTCTATCAAGACTTGAAAATTGCTTTAACATCTGTTTTGTCTTATTAAACTGTTTTAATAATCGATTTACATCAGAAACAGTAGTTCCGCTTCCACTTGCTATTCTTTTTTTTCTACTTCCATTTATAATAAAAGGTTTTCTTCTTTCATCTACTGTCATTGAATTAATAATAGCTTCAACCCTATCCAGTTGTGAGTCATTCAAATTAACATTCTTTAAAATTTTACTTTTATTTTTTATAGGAATCATAGAAAATATTTTTTCAAGTGATCCCATTTTCTTTATTCCTTTTAGCTGGTAAACAAAATCTTCAAAATTTAATTCATTCTTAAAGATTTTTTCTTCCATTTCCTTTGCTTTTTTTTCATCGATCACTTTTTCTGCATTTTCAATTAATGTCAGGACATCACCCATTCCAAGTATCCTGGAAGAAATTCTATCTGGGTAAAATTGCTCAAAATCTTCTATTTTTTCTCCAGTAGAAATAAATTTTATAGGCTTTTTTATAACATAATATATAGAGAGAGCAGCACCACCTCTTGCATCACTATCTAATTTTGTTAAGATTATTCCATCACATTCTAATCTTGAATTAAATTCTGAAGCAATATTTACAGCCTCCTGTCCAGTCATAGCATCCAATACTAATAATATTTGATGCGGCTTCACTTTATTCCTAATATTTTCAACTTCTCTCATCATATTTTTATCTATCTGTAGTCTTCCTGCAGTATCTATAACAATTACATCACTACCTGCTTTTTTAAAGAACTCTACACCGTTATAAGATATTAAAACAGGATCTTTATTTTCTTCTGAATAAACTTCTATATTAACTGATTTTGCCAAATCCTTCAGTTGAAGCACAGCAGCAGGTCTATAAATATCTGCAGCAACAACTGCAACTTTTTTTTGGTAATTTTTCTTTAAAAAATTTGCAAGCTTTATAACTGCTGTTGTCTTACCTGTTCCCTGTATACCAACCATTAAAATAATATTTGGAGACTTTCCAGAAAAGTTTATTTCACTGCTGTTGTTTCCAAGCATTGCTGTAATTTCTTCATTTACTATTTTTATAATCTGTTGTGAAGGTGTAAGACTCTCTAAAATTTTCCCACCTATTGCCTTTTTTTTAACTCCTTCAATAAACTCTTTTACTACCTTAAAATTTACATCAGCTTCTAAAAGTGCTAATTTTATCTCTCTTAATGATTTATCCAGATCATTAGGACTTAGTTTTCCTCTATTTCTTATTTTGTAAAATAAATCTTCAAATTTTGTTGTCAGAAATTCAAACATTATAAAAAAAATCCTCTCAAATAAAAATTTCTTTCATTTTTTAAAATATAATCTAAGAAAAAATCATTTCTGTAAATTCTTCAGGATCAAAACAACAAATATTATCTATTTTTTCTCCATTTGTCAAAAATTTTATAGGAATATTTAAATCATTTTTTATTGTAAGAATAATTCCACCTTTTGAAGAACTGTCAACTTTAGTAAGTATAATTCCTGTTATTTTTAATGCTTCGTGGAAAACTTTAATTTGAAATTTAGCATTTTGTCCGGTTGTTGAATCTAAAACCATTAATATTTCATCTACATCTCTATTTAATTTCTTACAGATTACCTTTCTGATTTTTTTAAGCTCTTCCATTAAGTTATAAGATGTTTGCATCCTACCTGCTGTATCAATCAATACAATATCTATTTTCTTTGCTAATGCCTTCTCAAGGCTATCATATACAACTGCTCCTGGATCTGAATGCCTTTGATGATATACAATATCTAATCCAAGGTTTTTTGCAAAGTAATCAATTTGTTCAACTGCAGCTGATCTATAAGTATCTGCAGCTGAAATCAATATTTTATTCCCCATTTTTTGAAATAAATTAGCTATCTTCGCAATAGTTGTTGTTTTCCCAACACCATTTACTCCAACAAACATAATTACAGTTGGTGTTATTTTTGAAATATTGATTTCCCTTTTTCCATTACCTGATAGGATATTTACTATTTGATTTTTTAACAAATTTTTTATAACTTTTACATCTTTAATATTTTCCCTAAATGAATATTCTTTTACATCAGATAACATTTTTTCTGCAGTATTAACACTGACATCACTTAATATTAAATGCTCTTCCAATTCATCCCAAAATTTCTTATTATCTTTTTTAAAGTTATTCCATAAGTAATTTAAATTCTTAATTAATTTTTGCATAATTATTTCCAATTTTTTCTGAAATTATTTTAGAAACCCCATTAGATTGCATGGTTATCCCATAAATAGTATCAGCTATCTTCATTGTTCTTTTTTGATGCGTAATTAATATTATCTGCTGTTTTTCTCCAAACTTTTTAATAAAAGCTATAAATCTATTTAAATTTACATCATCAAGAGTAGCATCGATTTCATCAAATATATAAAAAGGTGAGAAATTAATTGAGAAAATAGAAAATAAAAATGCTATAGATACCAATGATTTTTCCCCACCTGATAAAAGCGATATAGGAACAAATTTATTATTACCAATATCCACTTTTAGTTCTATTCCCATTTCATCATAATCACTATTATTATTAAAAAGTTGCATCTCACCTTCACCTAACGGAAATAAAATTTTGAAATAATAATTAAAAGTTTTATTTATATCATCAAATTTTTTTAAAAATAAATTTACAATCTTATTATTAATGTTTTCAACCAGTTCTTCTAGACTTTTCTTACTTTCCACCAAGTCTATTTTTTGTATTTTTAAAAATTCATATCTTTCTTTTATTCTTTTGTACTCTATAGCTGCATTTGGATTAATACTGCCATAATTTCTTAATTGATTTTTTAGCTTTCTAACAGCCACATGTGAACCTTTGAGATCACTGCTTTGTTTATAATTTTTCAATATAACATCCAATGATAAATTATAATTGTCTATTATATTGTTTGTTATATCCTTAACTTTTTCTTTTATTTGATCCTTTATTAAATTACTTTTATATATGCTATTCTCCAGATCTGTTTTGGAATAATTTAATTTAATTATTTTATTGCCCAAATCATCTATCTTCTTATGATTATTTTTTAATTCATCCTGCAATTTGTTAAACTCAGGATAGAATTTATTCTTAATCAATTTAGAATTAATTAAAAATTTGCTTAAAATACTTGAAATTTTAATAGCTTTTGTAAGACTATTCTTACAAAAAATCTTTATATTTTTAATTTTTTTAATTCGATCTTTTGTCTCAAGCTTGTTGTCTATTTTGCCATTATCTATTTCATGTTTTCTTATCAACATTTGTATACTGCTTAATTCTTCCTTTATTAAATCACCATATTTTTTAACCTCAATTATAAATTCTTTTTTTATATCAAACTTCTTTATTTTACTTAATAGATCTTCCAGTAATTTTTCTATGCTCTTTATTTTATTTAAAATCGTTTCTAGTTTTATTTCTTTTAACTTAGCAGCAGCTTCATTTTTAACATTCTCTGTATTTCTATCATTTATACCATTTCCATAAAATTCTAAATTAAACATATTGTATAATGTCTTAAAAACGTTTATCTTACTTTCAGCTATAGAAAATAAATTATTTAATTCAGCCTCTTTCTGATTAAAATCATTAAATTTATTTTTTAAATTATTAAATCTATTTTCCTTATCAGAAATTGACATTTCATTTTTATCCTTTTCATTTTTAGTGCTTTCCAACTTATCAGATATTTCATTAATCCTGTTGCTATTTCTTTCACATTTGTTATTTTCATCATCCCAGTTTTTATTTAAATCATTTAATTGCCTTATAAACAAAGATATCTCTTCTTTCTTTAAAGAATTATAGATTTCAAAATATCTCTGTGCTTTCTTTGCTTCTATTTCTAATGGGTCCATTGTTCTTTTTACTTCCTGCATTAAATCTTTAATTCTATCTATATCATCCTTTACTTTAAATAATCTTCCTTTAGATTTATCTCTTCTTATTTTATGTTTCGATATTCCTATTAATTCTTCTATTACCATTTTTCTATCAATAGGTTTTAAAACAGCAATTTCATTAATCTGCCCTTGATTAACAATTGTGTACAAGCCCTTTCCTATTCCACTATCAGCAATCATTTCCTGAATATCCATCAACCTGCATGGAGAAGAATTAATAAAATATTCACTTCCTCCTTTAGAAAATACTCTCCTTGTAATTTTTACCTCTTTAAACTCCAGTGGTATAACTTTGTCTGAATTATCAAATGTCAACGAAACTTCAGCAGTTGCTAATTCCTCATTTTTGCTTCTAAAAATCACATCCTCCATTGAGTTTCCTCTAAGAGACTTTGGGCTCTGCTCTCCAAGAACCCAAGATACTGCATCAGCAATATTGCTTTTTCCACTGCCGTTTGGACCTACAATTACACTGATACCAGGTTGAAATATCAGCAAACTTTTATTTGAAAATGATTTAAAACCTTTTAATATTATATTTTTTAAATACACATTACAGCCTTTGTTAAAATCATAATTTTAAATTATATAAAGTCCCTAAAGCATTCCTTGCAGCTTCCTGTTCGGACTGCTTTTTACTTTTTCCTTCTCCTTTTCCTATAACTTTATTATCCATAATAGCAATTGAATAAAATACTTTATTGTGAGCAGGGCCCTTAGATTTTTCCACTTTATATTTAATCAATTTTAGATAATCGGCCTGAACTAATTCCTGCAGATGAGTTTTATAATCTGAAATTTTATCACTTTCAATTTTATCATCTATCTTTTGCTTATATATTTTTAAAATCCACTTAGAAGTAAAATCTATTCCTTTATCTATATATAAAGCTCCTATAAATGCCTCAAGACTATCCGCAAGGATAGATTCTTTGTATCTTCCTTTAGATAATTCTTCATTTTCACTTAATAAAATATAGCTGTTAATTTTTATTTCCCCAGTAGCAATTTTCACCAGTGTTTTTTTATCAATTAAAATAGACCTAATTTTTGCCAATTTGCCTTCTGAAAAATAGCCATAATTTTTATATAAATAAGATGTGATTACAAAAGAGAGAATACTATCTCCTAAGAATTCAAGCTGCTCGTTACCCCTTGAATTAATATCAAATTGGCGGGCATAAGATCTGTGTGTTAGACTTTGTATAAAAATCTCTAAATCATTGGCATTTATTTCCAAACCTTCAAGCCAATCTTTAACTCTTTTTCTTAACACTCCTTCTTTAACCATTAAAATATATTATAATAAATATTATCAATATAACCATAAAATACATACATTGTTTTTTCATTAAAGCTAAAAAAATTTATTTTTTAGTATTACTGTCAATATAGTCCAGAGCATTCTTTACAGTTATTATCTTTTCAGCATCTTCATCACTAATTTCTATTTCAAACTTATCTTCAAAAGACATTATCAATTCTACTAAATCAAGAGAGTCTGCTCCCAGATCATCAATAAATTTACTTTCAGTTTTAATATCATCTGCATTTACTCCCAGTACATCAACTAATATCTCTTTTAGTTTTTCAAAATTTTCCATTCTATCTCCTTTTACAAATTATATTACTTAACTAATTATTTCTTCCTTGATTCTTTTAACAATATTTCTTTCAATACCATCAGCAGCTACCTTTATAGCATTTGTTATTGCTTTTGATTTCGAGCTTCCATGAGATATTATTACTATACCGTCAACGCCTAAAAGTAAAGCGCCTCCGTATTCTTCATAATCAAATTTCTTTTTCATATTTATAAAATATTTCTTTAATCCTATACCATATAATTTTGTGATAATATTTTTAGTTAAAACATTTTTTATTTCAGTAAAAAATAATTTAGACATCCCCTCAAAAGATTTTAATATGACATTTCCAACAAACCCATCACATACAACTACATCAGACTTTCCTTCAAAGATATCCCTGCCTTCTATATTACCTATGAAATTAATATTTGATTCTTTTAAAAGGTTGTAACCTTCAGCTACTGCTTCACTTCCTTTTTTCTTCTCAGTTCCTACATTTATAAGTCCGATTCTTGGATTATTAATACCAAAGATACTTTCACAATAAATTTTTCCCATAATAGCAAATTGTTTTAAATACATAGGTTTAATATCAACATTAGCTCCAGCATCAATAAGAACAACTTTTTTTTCAGCTAACGGTATTACAATTGCAATTGCCGGTCTTAATATACCTTCTATTCTTTTTAAATTGAATAGAGAACATGCCATAACAGCACCCGTATTTCCAGCAGATAAAAATGCACTATTATCTAATTTTGATACAAAATTTGTTCCAATATATATAGAAGAATTTTTTTTATGCTTAACAACATTTGATGGAGAATCATCCATCTTTATTTCATCAGTACTATTAACTATTTCAAAATCACTTATGTCTAACTCATTTAAAGACGCAAATCCGTTTATTTTCTCCTTGTTGCCAACTAAAATAATTTTTATATTTATATTTTTCGCTGCATTTACAGCACCTTTGATTATTTCACCAGGAGCATAATCTCCACCCATGGCATCAACAATAATTAAATATTTTTTTTGACCATCCATCAATTCTATATTATCCTTTGATAATCTTGTATTTTTTTAACCCTTTGCAATTTCTATTAATTTGTCTATATCTATGTATTCCCTTACAACTTCAGTCACTTTATTTATTTTTTTTGCTTCATGAAATCTTACACGACCTATAATCTCTTCTACTTTTTCTACTGCTGTAAGCGTATCATAATTTACAAGTATCATCGGAACTCCAATTTCTTCTGCTCTGCCTAATACTACACTGCTTGGTTGAAAATTTCCTGTAAGTATCAAACATTTGGTTGATGTTTCTAAAGCTGCCAGCTGTACATCAGCTCTATCACCACCTGTAATAACAGCTTTATTAGTTTTTCTTCTAAAGAACTTAAGAGCCTGTTCCTGTCCCATAGCACCTACCATAAATGATTCTACCATTTCGTCAACTTTATCTTCACCACAGATTATCTGTCCGCCCAGAAATCTAGCAATTTCTTTAACGCTAACTGATGACAGCATTTTATCTGAAGTTATATATCCAAAAACTCTGATATTATTTCTTTTTAGATAAGGCAGTATTAACTCCTCTAAATATTCAAGCTGGCTTCTAGGAACCCAATTTAATATTACTCCTCCAAAATAATCCCCTAAAAATTCTTTAGATATTAATACCTGGTCAATAATCTCGCAACAAGATTTAACAACCAATATAGCTTTTGCTGAGATACTTTTACAGATTTCCCTTGATGATATACCTAAATAATAACCATCTTCAACACTTTTAGCACCCTCTAATAATATTATGTCCTTATCTTTCTTAATCTTATTGTAAGACTTATTGATATTTCCAAGAAAACCTTTTGAAAAATCTTTATCTTTCAAACCTTCTCTCAAGTATTGTTGAGTTATAACAATAGGAGATATATCATTCAATTTATCTTTTACACCCAGTATAGAAGATATATACTGAGCATCTTCATCTGTTGTTATACCACCTACTCTTATTGGAAGAGTTCCAACAGGCTTCATATACCCAACTTTTAACCCTTTCTCTAATAGAATTTTACCAATACCAACACATATCGAGCTCTTACCCGAAAAAGATTGATTTGAAATAAAAAATAACGGTACCATTCTAACCTCCTTCTTTTAATTTCCTATTCTTATTCTTGCATCTCCGGCTATTGAGCCTTCTCCTCTCTCTTTCACAAATAATGGATTAATATCCATTTCTATTATCTCCTGAAAATCTGTAACAAGCTGTGAAAACCTAAGTAAAATTTCTATAATACTTTCTATATCTGATGGTTTTTCTCCTCTGGTGCCTCTTAGTAAATTTATAGTTTTTATCTCTTCTACCATCTCTTTTGCAACTTTCCTGCTGATCGGAGCTACTCTAAAAGAGACATCTTTTAATATTTCAACATATATTCCCCCTAAACCAAACATGACTATAGGCCCAAATTGGGGATCATAATTCATACCAATAATAGTTTCCTTTTTAGATTTTATCATTTCTTGAACTAAAATTCCCCTAATTTTAGCATCAGGCATATGTTTTTTTACATTCCATAATATTTGATCATAATTTTCTTCCAATTCTTTTTCATTTTCAATACCAATTTTTATGCCCCCAACATCTGTCTTATGTAAAATTACAGGAGAAACAATTTTTAAAACTACAGGATAGCCTATCTTTCTAGCAATCTTTCTAGCTTCATTTACGTCTCGAGCAAGTTCAGCTTTTGGAACATCAATTTTATAAGCCTTAAGTATCTCTCTTGATTCCATTTCTCCTAACTCTAATCTCCCATCATTTCTGCATACGTCAAATATTTCTTTAACTTTATTCTCATTTACATCAAATTCTACAATTGGATCAGCTTTTTTAGATATCCAATCACTATGATCCATTAATACTTTCAAAGTATACACTGCTTCTTCCGGTATATCGAAATTAGGAATTCCTTTTCTCATTAACAAGTCAATGCCTTTTTTAACTTCAAATCCCCCCATAAAACTGGTAAATACAGGCATTTTCTTTTTCGTTTTTTCCATTACTTCAATAATTGACATAGCTGTCTTGAGTGATTGAGTCATAGCTTGTGGTGTAAGCAATATTAGTATAGCATCTACATTTTTATCTTTTATAACTGCCTCTAAAGTTTTTCTATACCTATCTGCTAAAGCATCCCCCAGTACATCAATTGGATTATAAAAACTAGCAGTTTCAGGCAGAAATTCTTTGAGTCTATCAATTGTCTCACTTTTTAAATTAGCCAGTATTATATTATTCTCTTCACAAGCATCAGTTGCCATAATACCAGGCCCGCCTGCATTTGTTATTATTGCAACCCTTTTCCCTTTAGGTAATGGTTGATTTGATAAACCAATTGCATAATTGAATAGATCCTTTATAGTTTTTGCCCTTATTACTCCTGCTTGTTTAAATGCAGCATCATAGGCCTTTGAGGAACCTGCTAATGTTCCAGTATGTGAAGATACTGCTTTTGCGCCTGCATCAGTATTACCTGCCTTTATAATAACAACAGGTTTTTTCTTTGAAACTTTTGAAGATATTCTTAAAAAATCCTTTCCATTCTTAACACCTTCCATATATACAGTTATAACCTTAGTTTTATCATCGTCTGCCCAATCTTCCAATAAATCATTTTCTGATATATCTGCCTTATTGCCTAAAGAAACAAATTTGGATAAACCTATCTTATTTGTTCTTGCCCAATCAAGAATTGCTGTACCAAGAGCACCGGATTGCGATATAAATCCAATAACCCCTTTTTTTGGCATATTTGGAGAAAAAGATGCATTAATAGGACAATTACTATTAATAATTCCCAGACAATTAGGACCCAGTATTCTAATCCCATAATATTTGGCTTTTTCTATTAATCTCTTTTCCATTTTTGCACCCTTAATACCAGATTCTTTAAATCCTGCTGAGATAATTATTACCCACTTGGTAGTTTTCTCTGCACATTGTTCAATAACTTTAGAAACATACTTACTTGGAATCACTATAATAACTAGGTCTATATCTATAGGAGTATCTAAAATGGATTTATAACATTTAATATTATGAATTTTATCTGCTCTAGGATTAATTAGAAATAATTTACCTTTATATCCAGAATCAATCATATTCTCAACTATTGTATTACCAACTTTTCCTTCTTCCCTAGAAGCTCCTATTATAGCTACAGAGCGGGGGCAAAAAAAATTGTCGAAACTCAATATAAGCCTCCAATAATAATTAACTTAAGAACTAATTATATTCCTAATTTTTTTTATTTTTACTTTTTTTCCTTTGTTTTTTCTTTTGATTGACTCTTGTCTTTTCCCTTGCTTTTCCCCTTGCCTTTTTCTTCAAATTTTATTATTTCATTATTATTATAGTATCCGCAATTTTCACAGACTCTATGAGCAATTTTTTTACTATGGCATCGTGGACAATCTATAATATTAATTAATTTTAAGCTGTCGTGCGCCCTGCGTTTGTCTCTTTTAGACTTTGTTGTCTTTCTCTTTGGAACTGCCAAAACTTACAACCTCCTGATTTTTTATTTTTTTTTATATTAAGAAACAAGTTTATTAATATATCATATATTAATATTAATTCAATAATTAGAAATATGATTAAAATTAAATTATGCTAATTTGAAACCAATTTTAGCTTTTAAAAAACTAAGTGTTTGGCAATAGCTAAAAACTTTTACATCTCATTTATTTTTAGTAGAAAGAATTGCCTTAAATTGTTCCCTCCCCTTTTCTACAGCCGAAACTATTTTATATAAAACAGCTTCCAAACTTGCTAATTTTTCATCAGCATAATCCTCAGCTTCCAGCCTTATTGTTCTTGCTTTAGCTTCTGCTATAGATATTACTTCATCTGCTTTCCTGTTGGCTTTCTTTAAGATATCACTCTCATCAACCAATTTTTCTGCTTTCTCTTCTGCTTGCTGAATAATCTTTACAGATTGCCTCTTTGCTTCTTCAAGCATATTTTCTCTTTCTTTAACTATCCACCTGGCTTGCCTGAATTCTTCTGGAAATATATTCCTAAGTTCATCCAGGGTATCATATATCTCATTCTCTTTGATTACTATGTTTGACGAGAAAGGAATTCTCTTACTTCTTTCCAGTAACTCTTCAATTTTATCAATCATTTCTAATACATCCATATTTTTCTCCACTTATTTCTTAATTTAAATTAAAATTTCTTTTTTTAAAACTTAAAATTATATCTTCTTCTATTTCTTTTGGTACTAGACCAGTAATACATCCATTATATCTTGCTACTTCTTTTACTGCACTAGAACTTAGATATGCAAATTTTGGATTAGTCATTAAAAACATGGTTTCCAACTCTGGATTTAATTTTTTATTAATTTGAGCCATCTGAAATTCATATTCAAAATCCGATATAGCTCTCAAACCTTTTACTATTACTTTAACGTTATGAATTTTAGCAATATCTACAAGCAGCCCTTCAAATGATACAACTTCTATGTTTTTAAATTCTTTTAGTACCCTTTCCACATAATTAACTCTTCTATCAAGAGGGAATAAAGATTTTTTTCTTGTATTATTTGAAACAGCTGCAATTACCTTGTCAAAAATTTTTGAGCATCTTACAATTACATCCTTGTGACCTTCAGTAATTGGGTCATATGTTCCAGGGCATAGTGCAATTTTTATCATTATTTTAACTCTATCTATTATAATAATTATGGAGAAAGATATATTACTTTTTTATCTCCAAAAAAAGATTTTTTAAATATACTAAGATTGTTAATTTCTTTATCAATTTCTCTCTTAAAGAAACACTCGTATAAAATTATTGTATTATCTGTAGTTATTTTCCTTTCAGCTATTATATTAAAAATCTCTTTCATAGTATTGCTTTTTACTTTATATGGTGGGTCTGTAAAAATTATATCCACTTTAAAATCATCAAATCTTTTTAAGAATTTTACTACATCACTCCTTATTATTTTGTACTTTCCTTCTATACCTTTTAAATCTTTAATATTATGTTTTGTAATTTCAATCGCTTTAAAACTATTATCTACGAAATGTACTGATTTACATCCTCTACTTAAAGATTCTATTCCCAAAGAACCAGTTCCTGAAAATAAATCTAATACCTTTGAATTTACTATTTTGTTACCTAAAACATTAAAGATACTTTCCTTAACATTATCAAGAGTAGGCCGAATTCTAAAATCAGATGGTGCTTTTAATTTTTTGCCTTTAAATATTCCAGAAATAACTCTTATAGTTAATCACCATCCAGTTATTTATTCAATAGAAAATATATATGGGTATAAGGGCTGACCTCCATCATGAAATTCAACTTCTAGTTTAGGTAAGCATTCTTTTAACCTACCTTCAATACTTTTACTGTCTTCTTTTTTAGCATCTTTCCCGGTATAGAATGTAACAATCTCTTCATTTCCTGTTGACATATCTTTAATTAAATCTATAACTACACCAACTAAGTTATCAGAAATAACTCTTACTTTTCCATCTTCCAAACCTATATAATCACCTTTTTTTATCTCACCAACTAACAAATTAGCTTTTCTTACTGCAGTAGTAACCTCGCCACTCTTTATTTTATTTACTGCCTCTTTCATATTAAATATATTTTCTTCTACTTCAAGATCAGGATTATAATTTAAAATTGCAGTTATGCCCTGAGGAATTGATTTTGTAGGAACAACTATAATATCTTTTTTCACAATTCTTTTTGCCTGGTTTGCCGTTAGAATTATATTTTTATTATTAGGAAAGATAACAATTTTATCAGCTTCCAATTTATTAATAGCTTTTACGATATCATAAGTTGATGGGTTCATACTTTGCCCGCCTTTTATTATTACATCTACGCCAATACTTTTAAAAACCTCTTCAATTCCATCCCCGTTAGCTACCACCAAAAGACCTATTTTTTCTTTCTTTTCCTCTGCCTCTTCAATACCTCTGGCTTGTTTACTCTGATCAATCATATTATTTATCTGAATCTCGTGGAGTGTTCCCTCTCTTATTGTCCTCTTTAAAACTTTTTGGGGATAATTTGTGTGTACATGAACTTTTACTAATTTTTCGTTTCCAACTACTAATGCACTGTCTCCAAATCTTTCAATATCTTGTTTTAACCTATCAATATTTATATTATCACCCAGAACAACCAATTCTGTACAATATACATACTTTATATCAGTACTGACATTAATATCTTTTAAACTTTTAAAATCTTTTTTTACATCCATTTTGTTATTACTATTAATATTACCACTGTCATTAATACTACTTTCAGACAAAATTCCTTTATTATTAAGCTTGGCACTTTCTTTTTTATTTTTACTTTTTTTTGTATTTTCTAATTTGCAATCACTTTTTTTTAATTCTATTAAGGCTTTTTTAAACCCAATTATTATATCTAAAATACCTTGTGCGCCTGCATCAACAACATCTGCTTTTTTTAAAACAGGCAGAATATACGTTGATCTTATAACAGATTTCTCAGCTTCCTCTATTATATTATCAAGAATCTCTATATAACTTATACTACCGGTTGTATTATTATTTAAATTATCAACAGATTGATGTATATCTTTAATAGTTGTTAGCATAGTTCCTTCTGTTGGGTTCTGAACGGAACTATAAGCTAACTTTTTAGAAGAATCTAAAGCATCCCTAATTGCATATAAGTCCATGTTTTTTTTACTTAATAATTTGTCAAGAAAACCTTTTATTATTTGTGAAAGTATTACTCCTGAATTTCCTCTTGCTCCCATCAATGCTCCAAATGAAATTTTTTCTACTATATTTTTCAATGTATAACTCTTAATATTTATAACTTCCTGTTTTATTGCCTTTAAAGTCAGCAGCATATTTGTACCTGTATCACCATCTGGGACAGGGAAAACATTTAAATTATTAATTTTCTCTTCATTCTCTTTAAAATTCGTTATTATTATATCTAAAATATTTTGTACTTCTCTACCATTTAATTTAGCAAATATCATTTTACCCACCTTTAAAAAACTTAATTTTATTTACAATAATTTAAATATTAATATTTTAATATACTACATTAAAATTTATTCTAATTCTATTTGATTAATCATACCATAAGCTATTAAATTCATATAAATATTATCCGTAATTAATTTTAAGCCCTCTTTACTGGGGTGAATACCGTCTTCTTGCATATAATTTTCAATATTTATATCCTCTGTAAATAAATCCCATAAGTTTAAAAAGACAACATCTTCATTCTCAGCTATTTTTATTATTTCTTTATTATATAAATCATATATTTCTTTCTGTTTTTTTCTGAAATCTTCACCCTTGGATAATGGAAAACTATCTAGTACGGGATTTATTCCCATTACTATCAACTTAATATCATTTGACTTTAAACTATTTATTAAACCATGATAATTGTTATTAAATTTTTCTAAACTTACCTGGGTTGTGTAATTATATTCACCTTCACTATAAGATAATGACTCATTTTTTTTAATTTTGTTTTCATTACTTTCAACAAGCATCCCGTCATTTAAACCAAAATTTACTATAATTATATGAGGATTATAACAAAGAACATCTTTCTCCAAACGATTGATTGCATCCAAAATAGTATCTCCTCCAATACCACTATTTATCACTTTAGTTAGCATATAATCTTTATACAGTATATTTTCAAGCAATTGTGGGTAGGAATCTTCATATTTTAAATTCCATCCAAAAGTTACAGAATCTCCAAAGCAGACTACTAGGGGAAAGTTATCTTTTATTTCATCTAACTCTACACTTCTTGTTTCTATTCTTAAACCAGGATAATTAAATGATATATTGGATGATACTATTTCAGATTTTTTATATATAAAGTTGCAGGAAGAACTTGCGAACAATACAAGACAAGAAATTAATACAATAATAAATCTAATAATATATATTTTATTTCTTTTTATCACTTGCTATCCTTTCTATAATCATAAATATTTTACCATATCATCAATTGTTAATATATTTTAAATATTTTTTTTCAGTAATTACATATCTTTCTGAAATATATCTAATGCCTGTCAATATCTAATGCCTTGAAAATTAAATAATAAAATGATAATATTCCTACCTGTTCTAAATAAATTAAAGCATTTTAAAATAATAATATATAAAAATATTTTTATTGTGCTAAAACATAAAAATTGATATATATATTGAACTAATTAAAACAGGAGAAATAATGTCAAAAAAATGTGATATATGTGGTAAGAAACCATTATCTGGTAATACTGTTAGCCACTCACATAAAAAAACAAAAAGAGTTTTTAAGCCCAATATTCATAAGACAAAGGTTGAATACAAAGGTAAAGTTAAAACTATAAATATCTGTACCAAGTGCTTAAAATCAAATAAGATTAAAAAAGTAGTATAAATTCAATATTTTATAAGTTTACAAATAAAACCTGCTTCGCTATTAAAATAATAAGGCATTATTTCAAAATAGTCTTTTCCTCTTAAATCTATATCACCTTTATTATATGTTGAAATTGGCTTTATTTTATTAAAAATTTTCAATTTCTCTAATTTATACTTACTTCCAAATTTCTTTAAAAACTTTTCTATTGTCCTTTGATTTTCTATATGAGAGATAGTGCAGGTATAAAAAATAATTATTCCTCCTGTTTTTAAATACTTGTGGCAATTTATAAGTATATTATAGGATTTACCAGCCAATCTATGTAAATCTTCTAATTTTTTATTGTATTTTACATCTGGATTTTTTGAAATTGTCCCAAATGCGCTGCAAGGAGAATCTATAAAAATCTTATCAAATGATTCAATATAATCTTTTGAGCCATAATCTTTTAAATTATAGCTGTTCATTTCTAAATAATCTGGACTTGAAGCATCAGCAATTAAAGTTATAACACTGTTTATCCCCAACCTTCTTATATTATCATCTAATAACTTCTGTTTCTTACCATTGATATCAACAGATACAATTTTCCCTTCATTACCCATAAGCTCTGCCATATATGTTGTTTTACCTCCAGGAGCAGAACATAAATCTAAAATTTTTTCACCCTTTTTTGGTCTGACAAAATATTTAACTGCAATTTGAGAAGAAAGATCCTGAATAGTAAAAGTGCCTTCTTTATAAAAATCGATATTTTCAATATTCTGTACACTGTCAGTAACAATGACATCTTCAAATAAACTCTTCTCCTTTCCAGTATAGTTAATGAATTCGTCAGTTAGTTTATCAGTCTTTAAATTAATTCCTTTTTTATCTAAGAACTTTTTAATTAAATCTTTTTTTAAATTCTTTAATCTATTAATCCTTATAAAAAAAGATGGCTCTTTGTTTAATGCTAAACAAATTTTTTCTGTCTTTTCACTTCCATAATTTTCAGTCCAATACTTTACAATCCAGTAGGGGTATGAATACTTAATACTTATCTTCTTTAAATTATTTTCAATTAACTCATTTATTTTATTATTAATAAATAATTTTATACTATCAATTGAACTTATTTTTCTTAATAATGCATTAATAAATTTTGAAGATGGGTTTGATGTATTTTTTTTAGCTATTTCTACACTTTCATTAACTACTGAATAACTTGGTACCCTATCCATATATCCTAATTGATATACTCCCATTCTTAAAATATTTAATACAGAATAATCCATTCTTCCGGTAGGCTTATTTGAAAAAAGACCGATGCAGAAATCAATTTTTAATAAGTACCTTATAGTTCCTTTAATGATATTACTTATAAATCTTTTATCTCGATTCGAAGGTTTAAAAATTGAAAATTTCTTATTTATTATATTTTTTAGAGGTTTTTTTGTCCTAAAATATTCATTTAATATGAAAAAAGCAACTTCTCTGGGATTGTTGTTATTAAGTGAGCTACTACCCAAATCTTTCACCAACTTTTATTTTATATCCGTTTAAAAAATCCAAAAATGACATTTCATTCTTTCCAGATGGCTTCAAACATTCAATTCTGATAATCTCATTTTTATTACATCTTATTAAAAGTCCTGATTTTTTATCTGCTGCTATTACTGTTCCATTGCCACCATTGCCTTTTCTAAAATATTTTATTTCTTTATCATTATAAACGCTTGCTTTTAGTATTTTAATCCTTTTGACATTCCACGTTGAAAAAGAACCAGGTTTGGAGCTAAATGCTCTTATTTTATTTACTATATTTATTGCACTATTATTCCAATCTAAATTTAAATCCTTTTTATCTATTAATTTTGTATAAGTTGCATTTTTATTATCCTGTGGCACAGGTTCTATACCTTTTTCTTCAATTAAATCCAATACAGAAATAAGTAAAGGGCATCCAATTTTTATTAATTTTTTTTCAACCATATCTTTATTATCACTACTGTTAATTCTAAATTCATCTTGAATATAAATATCGCCTTCATCTACTTTCTCGGTTATTCTTATAATACTAATTCCAGTTTTATTATCTCCATTAAGAATTGGACTTGTTATTGGTGATGGCCCTCTATATTTCGGAAGCAAAGAAGGATGTACATTAATACATCTGTCATAGCATAACTTTAACAAATCTTTTGGTATTATCATCCCGAAAGAAACTACAACTATGCAATTAAAATCTATATCTTTAAGATAATTTATAAATTTAAAATCTAAAGTCTTTATTTGAAAAAAATCAATACCACTTTCAACTGCCCATTTCTTTACAGGGTTTGAAAGAATTTTTTTTCCTCTTCCACTCCTCTTATCAATACCTGTTATAACTAAAGATATACTATGTTTTGATTTATAAATTTCTTTTAAAAACGGAACTGAAAAATCAGAAGAGCCGAAAAATAATATCTTCAATATGAAAATACCTCCAAACTGCCAAAAAATAAATAAACTTATTTACATTTCACTCACTTTACTTATTTTAGATAACAATTCTCTCTTTGTTTCTTTATCGAGGTGGTCTATAAAAAGTATCCCATTTAAATGATCAACTTCATGTTGAAAAATCCTTGAAAACAGTCCTTCAACCTCAAATACATTTTCATTACCTTCAAGATCTATTGCTTCTACCTTAATTTTTTTTGCTCTTCCAACATTATATCGATATGAACCTATACTTAGACAACCCTCTTCATCTATAATTTGTTCATTATTTAAAACTTCGATTTCAGGATTAATAAAAGTCTTTATTTTTTCACCAAAATTTACAACAATTACCCTTTTTGATACTCCTATTTGAGGTGCAGCAAGGCCTGCAGCAACAATTTCACCTTTTGTAATAGTATCTACCATATCCTCTACTAATTCTACTATTCTTTTGTCAATTTCTTTTACTTCCTTGCTCTTTTCTCTTAATACCGGGTCTCCTATTATTCTAATTTTTTTTACAGTCATAAATTCCTTCCAAAAGTTTTATAAAATCCATACTGGGTCTACGTCTATAATTATTTTACTATCCTTACTCTCTTTAAAGTATTTTAGTATCTTATTTATTCTTACACTAAATTTTTCTATTTCTTTGGTTTTTATCAATATATGCCATCTGTAAAATAAATTAATTTTATAAAATGGCGCAGGAGCAGGACCTAATATTTTATAATCAATTTTAATAACTTTATCCAGTTCTGCAAATATTTTTTTTACATCCTTTTTTACATTCCCTTCGTTTTTACCAGATATAACAATATTTATTAAATTTGAAAAGGGTGGATAAGACAACTCTCTTCTATTTTCAAGTTCTGCTTTGTAAAAAATATTATAATCATCACTTAAAAAACTTTTTATTACATTACTTAGAGGATTATATGTCTGAATAATTACCATCCCACGTTTTGACTTTCTACCAGCCCTGCCTGCTACTTGAGTTATCAATTGATACACCCTTTCATACATGTGATAATCTGGTAATTCAAGCATATAATCACAATTAATAATACCAACCAGTGTTACATCCCCTATATCTAAACCTTTTGCTATCATCTGTGTACCTATAAGAATTGCTCCTCCGGGAGAAATAAATTTTTTTAATATTTCCTCATGTGATTTTTTCTTTTTTGTAGAATCAGAATCTATTCTTAAAATTGGAACATTTTTAAATCTAATCCTTAGTTTAGATTCAACCTTCTGAATTCCTGTTCCCTGTAAAAATATATTTTTTCCGCCGCATAATTTACAAACACCCGTAAAGTCCTCTTCTTTACCACAGTGATGACAAATTAGCTTACGACCATCTCTATGAAATTTATAGGATAAATTACATGCTGGGCATTTTGGAACATTACCACAATCATTACATATAGCAAAATTACTATATCCTCTTCTATTCATAAGTATAATTACTTTATTATTATTAATAAGCGTTTTATTAATTTCTTTAAACAACTCACCAGTAATAACTGTATCATCCCTGTATTTATCTATTAATTTTAAATCAATTACCCTTTTCATAATTGGATTTTTACTCTGAGCCTTTACAGGAACTTTTAAAAGCATGAAATTTTTATTATTTTCTGCCCTATATCTAATATTTACAGATGGTGTAGCACTACCAAATACAACAGGTATATTTAATATTTCACCAATTTTTATAGCTACATCCTGAGTGTTGTACCTTATTGAAGAGCTTTCCTTATAAGAAGTGTCGTGCTCTTCATCTATTATTATCACTCCTAATTCATTAATTGGAGTAAATAGAGCAGATCTTGTCCCAATTATGATGTTATATTTATTCTTCCAAATATCCAGCCACGTTTCATATCTTTCATTTACGCTCATATTTGAGTGGTACACAGCAACTTTATTCCCAAATTCAACTTTAAATCTTGAATATAGCTGGGGTGTAAGAATAATTTCAGGGGTTAATATTAATGCTTTTTTATTTCTACTTAGAATTTCCTTGCATACGCTTATGTATATTTCTGTTTTACCGCTGCCAGTAACACCTTCTATTAAAAAACAATTAAATGTATTTTTGTCAATTACTTTAACAATGGAATCCAGACATTTTTTCTGATAAATATTTAGTACTATTTTTTGTTTTTTCTTTATACTATCATCCAGGATTTCATATTTAAAATCTCTTCTTACTCTTCTTTTATAAACTCTTATAATTTTTTTATTTATTAGAGTTTTTATACTGCTCAAGCTTGACCCGGTATCTTTAACCAGGACATCTCCAGGCACCTCTTTATTTTTAACTAAATAATCAATAATCTTTTTTTGAGAAAAACTCTTTTTCCAATTTATTTTATCTTTTAACTCCAGATATCTATCTTTATTCAATCTAAAATAACACCTGTATTTTAACTCCATTTCTGGATTTGAAAGAATATTCTCAATTTTTTTTCTACCTCCTGTTGGTAAAAAAAGTTTAAATATTCTTCCAGCAGATTGTATGTAGTATGAACTAATCCAATTTATAAGTTCCAATTTCTCTTTACTGAAAAATGGTTTAGGACTTATAACATTATCTATAAACTTTATGTCTTTGCCTGGTAATTTAGAACGGTCTTTTATCTTAGATACATATCCAATTTCCATTCTTGATTTTAATGGGATAGAAACAATACTACCAACTTTTATAGAATTTTTTAATTTTGAGGGTATTATGTATTCAAAAGCATGGTCTACTTTGCGGGTTTTAATATCTAAATAAACCTCAGCAAATTGATTAATATTATTCATCTATAAATATTATAAATTACTTCAGGCCTAATATACTCTTTATATCATTAACTTTATCTAGTTTCTCCCATGTAAAATCTCTATCATGTCTTCCAAAATGTCCATAAGAAGCAGTCTTTTTATATATTGGTCTTATTAAATCTAAATTCTTTATAATTGCACCAGGCCTTAAATCAAATACCTCTTCAACAGCCTTTCTTATTTTTCTAGTATCAACCATTTCAGTATTAAAAGTTTCTATCATTAATGAAATTGGATGAGAGACTCCTATCGCATATGCAATTTCTATTTCTAACCTGTCAGCAGCTCCAGCTGCAACTAAATTTTTAGCTACATACCTTGCAGCATATGAAGCAGATCTATCAACCTTTGTAGGATCTTTTCCGGAAAAACATCCTCCTCCATGCCTTGCCATACCACCATATGTATCAACAATAATTTTTCTTCCAGTTAGGCCAGTATCCCCCATTGGTCCGCCTATAGTAAACTCCCCGGTTGGATTAACAAATAATTTTAAATCTTTATTTAAATATTCTTCTGGTATAATTGGTTTTATTACAAATTCCTTTATATCAGGCATTATTTGTGTTTCCACATCAATCATTGGAGAATGCTGAGCTGATACAACTATCGTTTCTACTCTTACCGGTTTGCCATCTTTATATTGGACAGTAACCTGGCTTTTACCATCTGGTCGAAGATAAGGAAGTATGCCTGCTTTTCTTACCTCAGATAATCTATGTGCTAATTTATGCGCTAGTTGTATTGGAAGAGGCATTAATTCAGGAGTTTCTTTACAAGCATAACCTATCATCATACCCTGATCGCCGGCTCCCATCTGGTCAATTTCATCCTCATACCCATTCCCAGCTCTTGATTCATAAGATTTAGAAACACCCTGTGCTATATTTGGTGATTGTTTGCCAATAGAAACTAAAACACCGCATGTTTCATAATCAAAACCATATTTTGCTCGAGTATAACCTATATCCTTTATAGTATTCCTGACAATACTTGGAATTTCTACATAAGTCTCTGTTGTAACTTCACCAGCAACAATTACAATTCCTGTTTTTAGCAATGTCTCAATAGCAACCCTGCAATTTGGATCATCGGCAATAATCTCATCCAATATTGCATCCGATATCTGGTCAGCCATTTTATCAGGATGACCTTCGGTTACTGATTCTGAAGTAAATACAAAATCTCCGCCTTTTGACATAAACTCCTCCTATTTTGAACAATATTAGTTAACATTAATCTTATTTATTTCATCCCATATTTTTCTAGCAATAATCCTTTTATTATCTTTCTTTAATTTTTTTTCGCTGCTATCCTTCTTCAAAACGATAACTTCATTAAAATCACTTTCAAATCCAATATCATGCCTTGATATATCATTTGCGATTATTAAATCAATATTTTCACCGCTAAATTTATCTCTAACATTATTAATATTTATACCATCTTCAGCAGAAAAACCTACCAAGATTTGATTCCTATTCTTTTTTGAAGCCAGTTCTTTTAATATATTTATATTCTCTTTAAATTTCAATTTTGATATTATATCATCATTTTTCTTCAACTTATAATTAAATCTTTTCACTGGCACAACATCACTAACTGCAGCAGCCATTATAATAACATCACTATTTTTATAATATTTTAATACTTGTTCTTTCATCTCTCTTGAGTCTTCCACAAAAATTACATCAACTCCATAAGGTAAAGATAAATTTTTATTTGCAGTAATAAGAAAAACTTTTTCCGCACCCCTAAAGTATGCCTCCTCAGCTAAAGCAATCCCCATTTTCCCACTGGAAATATTTGAAATATATCTTACCCTATCAATATATTCTTTTGTTCCTCCTGCAGTTACAATTACTTTTTTTCCATTAAGATCATCACAATATGACAACAAATTCCCTAATTTTTCTAATATTACATCCTCATCTTCCATTTTTCCAAAACCTTCTTCACCACATGCCAATTTACCCTTTACTGGTCCTACAAAAAAATAAGTTCCAATATTTTTCAATTTATTAATATTTTCTTGAATAATCGGGTTTAGATACATTCCTTCATTCATTGCAGGAGCAATCAATACAGGGCTATTAGAAGACACTATAGTTGTAGTTAAAAAATTATCACATATGCCATAAGCTAATTTAGAAATTGTATTTGCAGTACAAGGTGCTACCAGTATAATATCTGTACTATGTGCAAGAGATATATGATATATTTTTTCCTCATTTTTAAATTGGTCCAGAATAGTTTTATTACCGCTAATCGAACTAAATGTTAATGGATTGATAAAACTGGCGGTATTTGGACTCATAACTGGAAATACTTCTGCTCCAAGCTTAACTAATTTGCTACAAATTCCTGCTGATTTATATGCGGCAATAGAACCTGTAATTCCCAGCATTACCCTTTTTTTATTAAAAGATATTTTTTTTTTAGCCATTTTTTTATAACTATTTAATTTTAATAATTATTCAGTACTATCATTTCCACTCTTAAAGCTAATTCTACCTTCTTTTATTTCACTAAAGGCTATTTCTAATGGATCATCAGTTTCAATGTCAACTAGAGGGTGAATTACATTTATTCTCTCCATTTTCTTTCTGGCAGAAATATATTCTCCTACATCCCTTGCTCTTTTACCTACAGCTACACATAAAGAATATTTGCTTCCAGTACTCTTAATTAATTCTTCTACATCAGGTAATTCCATTTACTTAAACTCCTCCTTTTTGCAAATTCAAAACATATTTTAAATTTTGTAAAGCTTCATTATAATTATTATTAACAATTATGCAATCATAGTACTTTTGAAACTTTATTTCTTCTTTTGCTATTTTCATCCTTTTTTTTATTTCATCTAAACTATCAGTACCTCTTTTTATCAATCTATCTTCTAAATCCTTTAATGAAGTTATATTAATAAAAATTAAATAAGCATCCTTTATTTTTTCTTTGACCTGCATTGCACCTTTTACCTCAATTTCTAAAATTATATTCTTACCTTTTTTTAGTTTCTTTTCTACAAAATCTTTTGGTGTTCCATAAAGATAATCACAATAATTAGCCCATTCAAGAAGTAAGTTTTTATCGACAAGTTCCTCAAAGTGCTCCTTGCTGATATACCTGTATTTTTTACCTCTTGATTCATTGTTTCTTTTTGGGCGCGTGGTTACTGAAACAGATTTCACAAAACCTTGTAGTCCGTCCAATGCGTCATTGATTAAATTACTCTTGCCCACACCTGATGGTCCTGATATTATAAATAATCTTCCCTTACTATTCATTATTTAAATACTCTTTTTACAATTACTCTAAATAAATTAAAAAATTATATTATAGTTAATATATATCAAAATATCTGTAAAAACTTACCTTTTGTTTTTTCCCCAAACCTCCGACTTTCTTTCTGGTACTTATTTTTAATCTGCGTAGTATTTTTTCTGCATTCACTCTTCCTATCTTTGGAAGAGAACTTACCAAATCTATAATTTTCATATTAGCAATATATTTATCATATATTTCTTTATTATTAAATAATGCTTTAAAATTTGTTTTTCCTTTTTTAAGATCAACCTTTATTAAGGCTCTTTTTTTCCTTACTATTCTGGCATACTCAATACTAATTTTTTCTCTCCTATTATAGAAATATTTTTAAATCCACAAATATGAATAACTAATTATAATTAAAAAAAAATAAAATATTTGATTATTTCCTGCTTCCCGGATAATCAAACTCGATATTCTTTTTGCATAGAGGGCACTCAGAAGGAAGATAATTTTCAATTTTTAACTTTATCAAATAAAAATAGGGATAATTAAATTTTATTTTCTCTGACCTATCTACAATACTAATAATACCCTTTATATTAGCTCCAAATTTTCTACATATGTCTATAACTTCAAAAACAGAACCTCCTGTAGTGATAACATCTTCAGCAATCAATATATTTTCGCCAGGAATTATATTAAAATTCCTCCTGAGCTCCATTTTTCCTTTTTTTCTTTCAGTAAATATCATCCTTGTTTTCAATTTATATGCAAGTAAATACCCGAATAGAATTCCACCAATTGCCGGTGATACTACAGTTTGAATAATATTTTTTTTAATCTCCTTATCAATTATTTCTAAAGCGCTATCAATAATATTCGATATTTTGTCAGGATACTGCAGGAGACTTGCACATTGCAAATAGTATTTGCTGTGATATCCCGAGCTTAATTTAAAATGACCTTCTAAAATAGAACCAGTATCCTTCAATATCTTTAATACATCTAAATTTTTAATTTGACTTATAACTTTCATTACATTTTAATGCCTTGCTAATTTCATTTAAATAAATTTCTATAATTTTTTCAATATTATCTTTGCCTGTAATAGATCTTCCTACGATAATAAAATCCGAACCATTTAAAATGGCATTGCCAGGAGTATTAATTCTTTTCTGGTCACCAGCACTATCTTTTTTCAATCTAATTCCAGGAGTAGCAATGTAGAAATTATTTCCAAATTTTTCTCTTATAGCTTTAACTTCATTTGGTGAACAAATAATACCGCTTATACCAGAATCTATTGCAACTCCAGCTAAATTCAATACTGTTGATAAATAACCATCCTTGAAACCCATCTCTTTTAAATCAACTGAACCCAAACTTGTTAAAATAGTCACTCCAAATATTAAAGGTGGTAATTTTTTATTTCTTTCTGATAACTCCTGGAGTTTATCTCTGGCATTCCTTAGCATTTCTTTTCCTCCAAGCACATGAATAGTAACCATATCTATATTCAATTTATAAATAGAATCAATTGCTCTTGTAACTGTATTTGGAATATCAAGCAGTTTTAAATCCAATAAAACTTTATAACCAAAACTTTTTACTGTTTCAATAATACTAAAATCTGTACTGTAAATTACTTCCAATCCTAATTTAAGAGTTGTAACTTTATTATTAATTCTTTTACATAAATTAATAACATCATTTTTTTTACTTACATCAATGCTTATAATCAACTTATCTTTAATTTCTAATCTCTTTTTCATTTCCCTATTATCAGACTCCTTGTAATTAAAATCTTATTATAACTTACTTTATAATCTGCTTATTAGATAATTTACCTATTATTTTATTTACATCATCAATATCCTTACTCTCTAAATAATCTGATACTCCTTTAATTACCTTCAAACCAACACAACAGTCAACAAAGTTTGCAGTACCTATTCCAATAGCATTAGCTCCCATTAGAAGAAATTCTACTGCATCATTCCATGTACATATCCCTCCCATACCAATTATAGGTAAAATATTTTCATTACCTAAGGTATAAACTTTAGCCAGTGCAATAGGTTTAATTGCTGGTCCTGATAGCCCACCCAATACATTACCAAGCCTTGGTTTAATATTTTCAATATCAACTGCTGTTCCGACTAAAGTATTTATCAACGAAATTGCCTCAGCACCACCATTTTTGGCTCTTTTAGCAGATTTTATCATAATTGTATCATCTGTATTCGGGCTTAATTTAACAATTACGGGAATATTTAGAATTTCCTTTACAGCATTAGTTATTTTTTCAACCTCTTCCGGCATTGAGCAAAAAATCATTCCACCTTTTTCTACATTAGGACATGATAAGTTAAGCTCAACTGCTAAAACATTAGTTTTTACTTTTTTTACTACTAAAGCTAACTCTTTAAATTCCCCACAACTTTCCCCAAAAAAACTTAATATAATATCAGCATTCATATCTTTAATCTTTGGCAAATGATCACTTAAAAATGATTCTATACCATCATTTTGAAGCCCTATTGAATTTAATACTCCACATGCAGTTTCCCATATCCTTGGCGGTTTATTACCACCTTTACCCTTTAAAGAATAACTCTTAGTAGTTATTGCTCCTAATTCTGAAATATCATAAAAATTACTATACTCTAATCCACTGGCAAAAGTGCCTGAACACATAACTACAGGATTTTTTAAATTTATCTCTCCTATCTTTACAGATAAATTAGGCTTATTACTTTCAGTCAAATATTACCTCCATTATATTAAACGAAGGACCATCCTTGCAGACTCTTTTATATACAATTTCACCATCTTCATTTTTAATTCCTATTGCACAACTCATACATGCTCCAATACCACAAGCCATTCTTTGTTCAACTATTGCAGTTGCGGAAATTTTTTTACCTAAAAAAATTTCTTGTAAAACCTTAAGCATATCTACCGGGCCACAGCAGTAGAATTGATATTTCTTGTATTTATTAATATTTTCTTTTATAAAATCTGTTGCTAAACCAGAATTACCATAAGATCCATCTTCTGTAAATATATTATAATAAACCTTATTTTTTATTAAATCCTTTTCTATGCCTGCAAAATCACTGTTCTTAAACCCTGCAATAAATAAAATATTCTTTTTTTCTCTAGTAAGAACTTTTGCTACTAAATACAAGGGAGCAATTCCAATTCCCCCACCAATTAATAAATAATCATTAGAATTCTTATTAAATGTTATAGGATTTCCCAATGGACCAATAAAATCTACTATTTCTCCTTTCTTAAGTAAGGATAATGAATAAGTTCCCCTGCCTTTCACCAAATATAATATAGAAAATACGTTAAACTCTTTCTCAATATCATAAATGCTAAAAGGTCTTCTAAGTATTGGATCAAATATTTTTTCTTTTGAACATTTTATACTAATAAATTGACCCGCTCCTGCATTCCTGCATATGTATGGTGAAAAAATTTCCATTTTATACAAATTTTCACCATATTTTTCATTTTTTAAAATTTCTCCTTTTAAAAGCTTCATTAATACTCCTGAATAGGTTTAACTTTAACTTTTGAGTTTTTTCTTAACTCATGTATTCCTTGAAGAACTGCTGATGCTGCTGAAAGTGTAGTAATGGATGGTACATTATGCATAACTGCAGCAGTTCTGAGGTAATATCCATCACTTCTAGCACCGCTTCCCTCGGGAGTATTTATAATTAAATCAATCTCTCCATTTTTTATTAAATCAAGAACATTTGGCCTTCCCTCACTAATCTTTAAAACTAAATCACATTTTATATTACTGCCTTCCAGTATCTCACCTGTTCCTTTTGTAGCAATTAATTTAAACTCCAAATCTATTAATTCTCTTGCAATAGGTACGATCTTATTCTTATCTTTATCATTAACACTTATAAAAACATTACCAGATGTCGGAAATAATTGGTTTGCTGCTATCTGTGATTTTGCAAAAGCAATTCCAAAATTACTATCAATACCCATAACTTCTCCGGTTGATTTCATTTCAGGTCCAAGAATTGTATCAAACCCGGGAAATCTGTTAAAAGGCAAGACTGCTTCCTTTATACTATAATATTTAATACTTAAGGGATCAATTTTTTTGAATTTAATTTCCTTTAATTTTTTACCAGTTATTACCCTTGCGGCAATTTTTGCCAGTGGCAATTTTATAGATTTGCTAACAAAAGGCACTGTTCTTGATGCTCTTGGATTTGCCTCAAGCACATATACAGTAGAATTTTTTATGGCATATTGGATATTGAGCAATCCAACTACTTTTAACTTATTTGCTATCTTATACGTGTAATCTTTAATGTCGTCTATAACTTTAGCGCTCAATGAAAATGGCGGCAATACGCAGGCACTATCACCTGAATGTATCCCTGCTTCTTCTATATGCTCCATAATTCCACCAATAAATAATTCCTCTCCATCAAAAATCGCATCAACATCAACTTCTATTGCACTTTCAAGGAATTTATCAATTAAAATCGGCTTTTCGGATGAAACTAAAACTGCCTCTTTAACATAATTTATAAGGCTCTTTTCATCATATACAATTTTCATAGCTCTTCCACCTAATACATAAGAGGGTCTTACAAGAACAGGGTAACCTATTTTTACTGCAATTTTTATTGCTTCATCAATATTCATGGCAGTGCCATGTTCGGGTTGTGTAATATTAAGTTTACTTAATGTTAAGCCAAATCTCTTCCTGTCTTCAGCCAAATCAATACTATCCGGCGTTGTGCCTAATATATTCACACCTGCCTGTTGAAGACTTAGTGCAAGCTTTAGCGGGGTCTGGCCGCCGAACTGGACTATAACACCATATGGCTTCTCTACATCAATTATATTCATAACATCTTCGAATGTTAAAGGCTCAAAATACAATCTATCAGAAGTATCGTAGTCGGTACTTACAGTCTCAGGATTACAATTTATCATAATAGTTTCATAACCATCTTCATGCAAGGCAAAAGAAGCATGTACACAACAATAATCAAACTCTATACCTTGACCTATTCTATTTGGCCCACTACCTAAAATGATTATTTTCTTTTTACTTGAAGGTTTTATTTCACATTCCGACTCGTATGTTGAATAATAATAAGGCGTGTAAGCTTCAAATTCAGCAGCACAAGTATCCACTGTCTTAAAAGTAGCATTTATTCCTAACTCTTTTCTTAAAGACCTTACTTCATTCTCACTGCATTTACATAAAAAAGAAATTTGAATATCCGAATATCCCAATCTTTTAGCTTCATGTAATTTCTCTTTTTTAACATTCTTAATACTGTCTGATTTAAACTCTTTCTCAAAATCAACCAGTTGTTTAATATTATTTAAGAACCAGGGATCTATTTTCGTACTATTAAATATCTCTTCTACACTTTTGCCAATTTCAAAAGCATACTTTATATAAAAAACTCTATCCTGGTTTGGAATTGATAATTTATCGTAAAGCAATTCCTCTTTTATATTATCTCTTCCATCAAATCCAAGGCCATACCTATCTATTTCTAAGGACCTGATAGATTTTTGAATAGCTTCTTTAAATGTCCTACCAATTGCTAAGACCTCGCCGACTGACTTCATCCTTGTAGTAAGACTTGCATCAGTTCCAGGGAACTTCTCAAAAGTCCACCTTGGAAATTTTACAACCACATAATCTATCGATGGTTCAAAACAAGCAGGTGTTTTCCTTGTAATATCATTTGGAATTTCATCCAGTGTATAACCAACAGCTAATTTTGTTGCAATTTTTGCAATTGGATATCCAGTTGCTTTAGAAGCTAAAGCACTGCTTCTTGAAACCCTTGGGTTTAATTCAATAACTGCTACTTTCCCATTTTTTGGATTAACCGCAAATTGGATATTTGATCCCCCTGCATTAACTCCTATTTCTCTCATTATTTTAATACCAGCATCTCTTATATTCTGATATTCTTTATAAGTTAAAGTTTGAGCAGGAGCTACACATATACTATCACCTGTATGAACTCCCATTGGATCAAAATTCTCAATAGAACATATAATAATTACATTATCATTTTTATCCCGCATCATCTCCAATTCAATCTCTTTCCACCCTGCAACTGATTTCTCAACTAATACCTCAGATTTTGGTGAAAAGTCTAAACCCCTTGTAACTATTTCTATAAATTCATCCTTATTAAAAGCTACACCACCTCCTAATCCACCTAAAGTATAGCTTGGCCTGACTACTAACGGGAATTTTAGTTTTTTGCTAAATTCCAGAGCTTCCTTCAAACTATGTGCATAACCACTTGGGGGAACATAAAGGTCTATATTAGCCATTGCCCTTTTAAATTCTTCCCTATCTTCAGCTTTATTTATAATATCTATATCTACACCAATAAGTTCTACTCCATACTTATCTAAAATTTTTTCTTTTGATAAAGCTGCAGCCATATTTAATCCTGTTTGTCCTCCTAAAGCAGGCAGCATTGCGTCTGGTCTTTCCCTTTGAATTATTTTTTCTACAAAATCAGGGGTTAGCGGCTCTATATAAGTTTTATCTGCAAATTCAGGATCTGTCATAATAGTTGCAGGATTACTGTTAACAAGCACAACATTATAACCTTCTTCTTTTAAAACTTTACAAGCTTGTGTGCCCGAGTAATCAAATTCACAAGCCTGCCCAATAACTATCGGTCCCGAACCTATTATTAAAACTTTCCTTATATCTTTTCTTCTTGGCATAAACCAGCCTTTCTTCTAATTATTGAAATCTTTAATTAAATCTTCAAATTTTCTAAATATATGTCTTGAATCATGCGGCCCTGGTTTTCCTTCAGGATGATGCTGTACTGTAAACACGCTAATATCAGGATATTCTAATGCTTCAATTGTATTATCATTTAAATTTATATGCGTTACTGCATATTTGGTTTTTTTAATATTCTCAAGTGAATCTTTCTGTACTGAAAACCCATGATTTTGTGCAGATATCTCAACCCTGCCTGTCCTCAAATCCTTAATTGGATGGTTCCCTCCATGATGACCAAATTTAAGTTTATAAGTACTTGCGCCAAGGGCTAAAGCCATCAATTGATGACCCAGGCAAATACCAAATATTGGTTTTTTACCTATTAATTTTGATATATTTTTAATTGCATACTTAACTGCTGCAGGATCTCCTGGTCCATTTGAGAGAAGAATTCCATCTGGCTTATATTTTAAAATTTCACTAACACATGTTGAAGCAGGTACTACAATCACCTTGTAACCACTCCAATCCAAACATTTTAATATTCCTCTTTTTATCCCAAAATCTATAGCAACAATAGTATATTTATAATCTTTTTTTCGAGTATTATATATATATGGCTTATCGCAAGTAACATATTTTGCAAGGTCTCTTCCTTTAATATCAGGGTAACTATCTAATTTTTCCCTTAGCTCTCTCTCATCCTCAGTTACTGTAGAAATTATTCCTTTCATTGCACCCTTGCATCTTATATGCTTTGTTAATTGCCTGGTATCTATTTCAGATAGTCCTACGATATTGTATTTCTTTAAATAATCTCCAAGACTTCCTTCTGCTCTCCAATTACTATAATAATCAAAATATTCTTTAACTATAATTCCTTTAATTTGTATTTTTCCAGATTCCACATCTTCGCTATTTACTCCATAGTTCCCAATCTGAGGATAAGTCATTGTAACAATTTGCTCACAGTATGAAGGATCTGTTAATATTTCCTGGTAACCCATCATTGAAGTATTAAAAACTACTTCTCCAATTGCTTCACCCCAGTGACCAATATTTTTCCCTTTAAATATTTTCCCATCTTCTAACATTAATGTTGTCTTCAATATTTATTTTCACCCCCAATAATTTTTTCTTTACACTTAAAAAATTAACCACTTTTAAAAACCAATTTTCCATTATTTATTGTATAAACTACTTCACCAAAAAGACTCTCTCCAATAAACGGGCTGTTTACACTTTTAGATATAAAATCCTGTTTTCCAATTTTATTGATTTTATCTGGATTAAAAATTGTGATATCTGCTTTATTTCCAATCTTAAGACTCCCGGACTCTATGTCTAATATATTTGAAGGTGATGATGTAAAAAGTGATATTACATCTGGCAGCTTAATTCCTTCCTGTTTATATAACTTTGTATAACAGGCACTAAATAATGTTTCCAGGCCTATTGCGCCAAATGAAGCTTCTTTAAATGTAGTATTTTTTTCAGTTTCAAGATGCGGTGCATGATCACTTGCAACTGCATCAATTACACCTTCCTTAATAGCAGCAATTATGGCCTCCCTGTCCTCTTCACTTCTTATTGGAGGCTTTACTTTAAAATTAGTATTAAAATCAGATAGACAACTATCATCGAAAAATAAATGATGCGGCGTTACATCACAGGTTATATTTACATCATTTTCCTTAGCCTTCTTAATCATCTTTACTGAATTTTTAGAACTAACATGTGTTATATGAATCCTTGCACCTGTATATTTTGCAAGTATTATATCTCTAGCTACAACTAAGTCCTCACTCAAATACGAAATCCCATCAAGTCCAAGTTTAGATGAAAAATAGCCTTCATGTACCAAACCAGATTCAGAAAAGCTATAATCTTCTTCATGTAAAATTAGCAGTAATTTAAACTGCCTGGCATATTCCATAATCTCATACATAATTCTTGAGTTTGCAACGCACCTTCCATCATCTGATAAAGCTGCAGCTCCCGCTCTTTTCAATATGCCAAATTCTGTAATTTCCTTTCCCTTAATTTTTTTGGTCATTGCTGCAATTGGAAATATTTTATAGTCAAGTTTCATGGCACTCTCAATAATATATTTAACCAGATGTTCGCTATCTATTGGAGGTTCAGTATTAGGCATACTTGCAATAGTAGTAATACCCCCCTTAAGTGCTGCATTTATACCGCTCTTTATATCCTCTTCATCTTCATTCCCGGGATCTCTTAAGTGAACATGCATATCAACAAATCCAGGAGAAACTATAAATCCTGATGCATCAATTACAAAAATATCATTTTTATCAGCTATCTCTAAATTTTTAAACTCTATTTTTTTATCAATTTTTGAAATTCTTCCTTCTTTTATAAATACATCTGAATCAAATTCTTTTTTTCTAACAGGGTCGATTATTTTCCCAGATTTTATTAATATATTTTTATATTCGCTTAAATTATTTTTTATCTTTTTCATTTTCTATTAAATTAATATATATATACTTGTATAATAAATAAAACATCAAACTATTGACTCTATTAACCAAGTAGTAAATAAAGCAATGCCATCCTTACTGCCACTCCATAAGTTACCTGGGTATCAATTAATAATCTATCTGAACCTTTGTCATTTAAATTCATTACTTCTTCACTAATTTCTATCCCCCTGTTTACAGGACCTGGATGCATAACTATAGATTCTTTTTTCATTTTATTAACTCTATCCATATTTAAGCCCAGGTATTCATTATATTCCCTTACAGAAGGATAAAGTTTCCTACTATGTCTTTCAAACTGCATCCTGAGCATATATATGACATCAACTTCTCCAATTACATCATCAATATTATGCTTAATATCAACATTAAAATAATCCATATTTTCAGGCAGCAGCATGGGTGGTGATACTACTGATACATCAAATCCCATTTTTTTAAATAATTTAATATTTGATCTTGCTACCCTGCTGTTTAAAATATCTCCGACTATAGCAACTTTTACTTTTTTAAAATCTTTAAATCTCTTTCTAATAGTATATAAATCAAGTAACGCTTGAGTAGGATGCTCATTTTTACCATCCCCTGCATTAATAACTGGAATATTTGTTTTTTCAAAAATAAATTTAGCAGCTCCGCTATCTGGGTGTCTTACAATTATTAGATCGACTTTCATCGCTATTATTGTTCTTACTGTATCTATTATTGATTCACCTTTTTTTAGGCTGCTTGTCGGTGCTGAAAAATTTACTAAATCTGCATTCATTCTTTTTGCAGCTAATTCAAAAGATGTTTTTGTTCTGGTACTTGGCTCAAAAAATAAATTAATTATGGTTTTACCTCTAAGAGTTGGGACCTTTTTCAAATCTCTTTTCAATACTTCCAGAAAAGAATCTGCGTTACTTAAAACTAAATTAATATCTTCCAAACTTAAATCTTCTATATTTAATATACTTTTAACACTTAACATTTTTTTAAATCAAATACACATTATTTTATTAATCGCATTATCAATCATATTTTTTCACAAATTGTTACTCTATCAATACCATCTACTTCCTTTAATTTAACATCAACAAATTCATCTTCTGATGTAGGTATATTTTTCCCAACATAATCTGCCCTAATAGGCAGTTCTCTATGTCCTCTATCAATTAACACTACAAGTTGTATTGACTTTGGCCTTCCAAAATCAATAAGAGCATCTAGTGAAGCTCTGATAGTCCTTCCTGTATACAAGACATCATCCACAAGGATAATATCTTTATCTACTATCTCGAAAGGTATATCAGTAATTTCAACCTCAGGCTTAATCTTTTTTCCAATATCATCCCTGTAAAATGTAATATCAAGTTTGCCTACTTTAATCTTGCTCTTTTCTAAATCATCAATACTTTTAGATATTCTTTTTGCAAGAGGAACACCTCTTTTCTGAATACCTATAAAAACTAAATTCTTACTTCCTTTGTTTCTTTCAAGTATCTCATGCGAAATTCTTTTTAGTACTCTGTCAATATCATTTTCATTTAGAATTAATGCTTTTTCTTTTAATATTTTTTCTTTCATTTTTTTATAAAAAAAATACAATAAAAAAACCTTCCTACCATAATAGCAAGAAGGTTTTTAAAATAATTAAATTTAAATATTTATTATATACTTTTCCCAATTTATCCTTTTAGCCTCTCTGGACTATTTTAAAGGTAAAATTTCCCTATTAAATTTTTTATACCTTTGATACTATATGAAATTTTAAAAATAAAAACAAGATAAATTATAAAAAAAAATTCCATTAAAGATTTATATTGACATAATTATTTAATATATTAAACTTTCACTTGAAATAAAATTAAGATACTCTAAAATTAGGATACTTTTAAACAGTTTTTTTTATTTAATTTTAAAAATTAAAAACAATTTATAATTAGGAAAGGGAGATCTAGAAAGTGGAAAATAAAAAAATGAAAATAAAATTATCAGTACTAATAACAATTATAATCTTTACTCTTTCATTTATTCTGCTAATTCCATGTGCACTTTTTGCACAGGAAGAAGTAGATGATGAAGCAATAGAAGAAGAAGCAGAAGAAATTGAAGAAATTGAAATTCCAGAATCAATAGAATTTGATATAACTTTTCCTGAAATTCAAGCCAAATCGGGTGCGACTTTTGAATTTCAAACAGATATTTTATATATTGGTACTGAAGAATATACCTTTGACTTACTAGCAGAAGCTCCAGAGGGATGGTATGCAGCAGTTACACAAGCATATGCAGCTACCGAGATATCTGCAATTAAGTTAAAACCTGGTAAAAATGAATCTATTAAAATTTATGCAATCCCGCTTGTACAGATGGATCCTGGCGAGTACGACATAGTCGTAACAATTTCCAATGAAGAATTAGAGTTAGAAAATTCTATAGAGTTAAAAGCAATAATAACTGCATCTTACGAACTCAGCCTAACTACAAAAAGCGGCAGATATGATACAGATGTATCTTCAGGAAAAGATAATCACTTTGAATTAAAACTTAAAAATTCGGGTTCTACATCAATAGAAAATATAAAATTCAATACAGACGAACCAGAAGGATGGATAGTGGAACTTGACCCTGAAGATATTGAATCTCTTGAGGCTGGAATTACCGAAGAAATTGATTTAATAATTAACCCGCCGGAAAAAACAATTGCTGGTGATTATATGCTAACAGTTAGAGTAAGCAGTGAAAATAGTGAGGATAGTATAGATATCAGAGTAACTGTTTTAACTCCTACTATCTGGGGTTGGGTTGGAATAGGAATTATTGTCGTTGTTGTTATAGGAGTAGCTGTAATTTTTGCTAGATTAGGAAGAAGATAATTATATGGATATGAAAACAAACAATAATATAATAATTGCAGAAAACCTATCAAAAAAATACAATGATAGCCTTGTAGTTGATAATATAAACCTAAATATAGGTAAAGGAGAAATATACGGTCTGCTTGGACCTAATGGAGCTGGAAAGTCTACAATAATACTGATGCTCCTGGGATTAACTGAACCTTCATCAGGTAAAATAAGTGTTTCTGGTTTTGATTCAACTAGAGAACCACTCAAGGTAAAAAGAATTACCGGATATCTCCCAGAAAAGCTGGGTTTTTACGAAGATATGACTGCAAGACAGAATTTAGCTTACACAGCAGAATTAAATAATATCAATCAAAAAGAAATTCCTAAAAAAATAGATGAAGTATTAGAAATAGTAAGCCTTAAAAAAAATAAAAACCAGTTAGTCAAGCAATTTTCAAGAGGCATGAAACAAAGATTGGGAATTGCAGATGTTCTTATAAAAGATCCTGAACTTGTTATATTTGACGAACCTACCGAAGGTCTTGATTTAAAAGTAGCCAACCAAATCCTTGAAACTACTAAAAGATTAAACAAGGATAAAGAAATTACTTTCTTAATATCATCCCACCAGTTAAATTTGATTCAAAACATATGTCACCGCGTGGGCGTTTTATCTAAAGGAAAATTAATTGGCGAAGGAGACATAAATAATCTTGGAAGAAGCTTGTTTGGCGGAGGAAAATATAGAGTAGAAGTTGAATTATCAGAAGTGTCAAAAGATATAATTGAAAAATTAAAAAACATAGATAAAGTTAAAAAAATTAACCAGGATGGAAATATAATTGAGTTAGTTTGTGATGAAGATATCAGATCTGAAATCTCTAAAATTATTGCTAATTCTGGACTTTTAATGACAAAAATGAATATAAAAGATTATGCATTAGAAGAAATATATTTAAAGTACTTTAAAGAGGAGTAAGATGAGAAGTATACTCACTGTTTACAGAAAAGAACTTGCAGATTATTTTAGCAGTAAAAAATTTATAATATTATTAGGCCTTGTGTATGTTGCCGGCCTATCTTCAGTTTATGTTTCACTTCAAAATATTAGAGCAGTTGCAACTGTTTATAATGAGAATATATTTTTAAGATTATTCACTACCCCTGGAGACGTTTTACCATCTTTCATAACATTTATAAGTTTCTTTATACCATTAATAGGTATAATATTTGGATTCGATTCAATAAATAGTGAAAAAGTGACAGGCAATTTAAGCAGACTCCTTTCTCAACCAATTTACAGAGATAGTTTAATAAATGGTAAATTTCTTGCTGGTATAACAACTATGGGTATAATTATTGCTAGTATTGTATTTATTATATCAGGAATTGGCCTTAGAGTAATTGGGGTACCGCCGTCTTCGGAAGAAATTCTCAGAATTTTAATCTTTATATTTATATGTATATTTTATGGCACATTCTGGATGGGACTGTCCATGTTATTTTCAGTAATTATGGAAAAGACAGCTACTTCCATTTTAGTTTCCATTGCATTATGGCTGTTTTTCATGTTCTTCTTACCAATAATTGCAAATGCTATTGCAAATTCATTAGCACCTTTAGAAAATGCCAGCGCTGCTATTCAAATAAAAAATTTCACTATTGGACAAAATATATTAAGAATATCTCCATCTACATTATTCTCTGAAGCTATAATGACTTTACTTATTCCAGTAGGAGGCCATTTTATGCTACAGCCTGTCATGGCTTCTGATTTAAGCAAAATGATACTTAATCCACTCTCTATTAGTCAGAGTCTACTGCAGATATGGCCTCAGCTAATTGCAATTTCTGCATTAGCAATAATTTGTTTTGCTATCTCATATATAATATTTATGAAGCAAGAGATTAGAGCAACTTAATTTAATCCTGTTGAGTCGTTACTTCTTCAATTAAGCTTGCACCCGCAGATACTTTATCCAGACTATGAATTGATGCACCATTCTGGATTATAATTTTTTCCACTTCTTCATAATTAATAGAATCACCTTCACATGTTATTTTAACATTTTCTACCTTTTGATCCATTTCGGTCAATGATACATCTACGCCATCTATTCCCTCAATATCTGCCAGCTGTACTGCTAATTCAACCATATTGGGTGTGTGCGGCTTTAATACATCTAGTACCACTCTTCTTATATTTGCCAATTTATACTCTCCTTTTAAAAAATTAATTAATACTTCGTTTATTTCTCCTTAATTTTTCCAAACATTCCCTTAATTCATCTGCTAGTTCATCTTCAATAGTCATTTCTTCCCCTGTAACAGGATTTTTAAAAATTAATTTCTTTGCATGTAAAAATTGTCTATTTAAATCAATTTCTAGTGCTAATTTATCTGAATATTTATTGCCATACTTCTTGTCTCCAATAACTGGATGGTCAATATAACTAAAATGCACTCTTATTTGATGCGTCCTTCCTGTTTTAGGATATATATTTAAAAGTGAACAATTATTAAATTCTTCCATAACTTTAAAACTTGTTAATGCTTTTTTCCCACCATCAATAGCTACACTCATTTTCTTTCTATCCAGTCTTGACCTCCCAATAGGTAGCTCTATTTCCCCTTCCTTCTCGTTAAACAGTCCCCAAACTAATGCAGCATAAGTTTTTCTTACTTCTCTTGACTTAAATTGCTCTGATATTTTTCTATGAATCTCATCATTTTTAGCTATAATAATAAGACCTGAAGTATCTTTATCTAATCTATGAATTATTCCTGCTCTTGATTCTCCTGATAATGTGGAAAGTTTATTACAATAGAATAATAGTGCATTTACAAGAGTGTTTTCATTATAGCCTGGAGATGGGTGAGTAACTAATCCAGCATCTTTTGAAATTATAAAAAAATAATCATTTTCATAAACAATATTTAATTTTAAATCCTGCGGTTTTAATTCTTTTTCAATTCTATCAATATTAGTGCTTTCAATAATTATTTCATCATTACATAATAGCTTATAATTCTTACTAACAATCTTCTTATTGACTTTAACTTTTTTATTTTCAATTAATTTCTGTATATAACTTCTTGATTTTTCTTTAATTTTAGCAGTTAAAAACTTATCTATTCTCTTCCCTGCATCTTCACTGCTTATAATGAAATCGGTATTTCCAATATAATTTTTTATCAATTCTTCTTGTTTGCACCTCTTTTAAAATAATTCTTCAGTATCAATATTATAACAATACCAAAACCAATACAAATAAAGCTATCTGCAACATTAAAAACAGCAAAATATCTAAGATGTATGAAATCAATAACTTCCCTAAAAACAATTCTATCTATCAAATTTCCAATTGCCCCGCCTAAAATAAAACCAAGTGAAATATTATAAAAAATGGAATCAAGATTTAATTTTATTTTTAATATTATAATTAAAATAATAGCTATTATTGAAATTACAATAAAAACATTTGTCCTATTCTGGAATATCCCAAAAGCTGCTCCGCTGTTTTTAATATGAGATATGAAAATAATATTTGGAATAATCTCAACAGAAGAATTTAATGGAATCTTCGTATTTACCATGTATTTTGTAACTTGATCTATTACAATAATTATTATAGAACTTAACACAAAAAGAAAGTTCATTATAAATTTTGATTTTTTTAAATCCATTTTCTTTATACTACACTCCCAATTACTTTAATGCCAATTTTTATTTTTGATTTGTTAACACCTATATCTTTAGTAAAATAACTATCCTTCAACTCAAAGTTTAAGCTAATACTTAATGTTTCTTTCTTTATATAATCTAAATATTTTTTAATAACCTTTCTTTCATTTTCACTGCATATAATAAAAGTACTGATAGTATTTTCAATCTCAAATCCAGCTTCTTTACGTAAATTTTGTATCTTATGTATCAACTCTCTACAAAATCCTTCTTCCATGAGTTCTTCTGAAATAATTGTAGAGATTCCTACAGTATACTCCCCATCACTTTCAACTCCGAGATTTTTCCTGTTTTTAGTTTCAATTAAAATCTCATCCTGTTTTAGATCAATAATCTTACCAGCTATATTCAATCTTACATCTTTATTACCCTTTACTTTACTCATAATCTTGCTTGGGTCTTTTAAATTCAGTGCTTCCCTTATTTTTGGAACAAGCTTTCCATACTTTGACCCAATAATCTTTAAATCTGGCTTAATGTCATATGACACCAAATCTTCCAGACCATCTACTAACTCTACTTTCTTAACATTTAATTCATCTAATATTATTCCTTTAAAGTGCTTGCATGCGTCATCTTTTTTTTCATCCTTATTAAAAAATATTTTAGCACTGGTAAGCGGCTGTCTTGTTTTTATATTAATCTTACTTCTAACACTTCTTCCAAGGCTTACAACTCTCCTTGCAGCTTCCATTTTAAAACTTAGGTCTTCATCAATTAAACTTTCATCTGCAGCTGGATAGCCCTCTAAATGAACACTCTCAAAACCTTTACTTAAACTACCAGTTAAATTTTTATAAATTTCCTCACTTATAAAAGGTACATATGGTGCAGTTAATTTGGATATACTAACCAAACATTCATACAAAGTCTTATAAGCACTGATTTTATCCTTATCTTCCTCACTTTTCCAAAATCTCCTTCTGCTTCTTCTAACATACCAGTTAGATAAATTATCTACAAATTGCTGTATTAGTCTCCCGCTATCAGTTACATTATAATTATCCATCAGTGTATTCACATTTTTAATAGTCTTATTAAGTTCTGAAATTATCCACCTGTCAATCTCATATCTATCCCCTACATCCAATTTATAATTATAAGGATTAAAATTATCAATGTTAGCATATATAACAAAAAAGGAATATGTATTCCATAGTGTTAAAATAAATTTCCTTATTGCCTCATCAATCAATTTGATTGAAAAATTTTTCGGGAGCCATGGAGATACACTTGTAAAAAAGTACCATCTAAGAGCATCAGCACCCTGTTTGTTTAGAATATCCCATGGTTCTACTACATTGCCTTTAGATTTACTCATTTTCTGACCATTTTCATCATTTATAAGTCCAAGACATAAAACATTTTTAAAAGAAGATTTTTTATATAACAAAGTAGAAATTGCAAGCATGGTGTAAAACCATCCTCTTGTTTGATCAATAGCTTCACAAATAAAATCAGCGGGATAACTTTCACTAAATATTTCTTTATTCTCAAAAGGATAATGATACTGTGCAAAAGGCATCGAACCCGAATCAAACCAGACATCTATTACCTCTGGAACTCTATGCATATCCTTACCGCACTTATCACATTTTAGTATTATGTTATCTACAAATGGTCTATGAAGATCTAGACCATCAAATTCACATATAGCTTTTTTCTTCAGTTCCTCTACACTTCCAATACAAGTTTTATGGCCATTTTCATCCACCCATACAGGAAAAGGAGTCCCCCAGTATCTTTCCCTTGTAAGAGCCCAATCAATATTATTTTCCAACCATTTACCAAATCTCCCATCTTTTATATGTCCAGGGTACCAGTTAATTTTTCTATTTAAGTCTAATAAATTCTGTTTTATTGCAGTTGTCTTTATGTACCAGCTTTTTTTAGCATAATATATCAGTCTCTTTTCACACCTCCAGCAAAACGGATAAGAATGTTCAAATTCTTTAACACTAAAAAGTAAATTTCTATCTTTTAAATCTTTTACTATTTTATCATTTGATTCTTCAATATATAAATTAGCAAATTTTTTTACATTCTTTTTAAATCTTCCTTCCTCATCAACCATCTGTACAACTGGTAAATTATTTAATTTACCAACTTTCATATCATCCTCACCAAAAGCAGGAGCAATATGAACAATCCCTGTACCCTCATCAGTGGAAACGAAATCGCCGCCAATTACTTTATAAGCATTGCCTTCTGTATATTTATATAGTGGTATATAATAATCTGATATTAGAGCATCTCCCTTAAACTCATTTATTACTTTTAAATTACTTTTTTCTCCAAAAATATCACTGCAAAGATCCTTAGCCAATATCAAATTCTCATTTTCGTATTTTACTTCAATATACCAGGCATCTTCCTTTACAGCACAAGCAACGTTGGAAATTAAAGTCCATGGTGTTGTCGTCCAGACAAGTAAATAAGTGTTTTCTTTCTCCTTTAAAGGAATTTTTACAATTACAGAATAATCCTTTATTTCTTTATACCCCAGTGCCACCTCATGGGAAGACAGCGCAGTTCCACATCTTGGACAATAGGGAACTATCTTGTAATCTTCATATAATAATCCTTTATCCCAGATAGTTTTTAAAATCCACCATATAGATTCTATATAATTGTTTTTAAATGTAAAGTATGCATTTTCCATATCCAGCCAAAATCCAATTCTTTCAGTTAATCTCTTCCAGTCTTCCTCATACTTCATTACACTTTCCCTGCAAAGCCTATTAAACTTTTCAATACCTATATTTTCAATTTCTTTTTTTGAATTAATATTTAATTTTTTTTCAATCTCTAGTTCAACAGGAAGACCGTGTGTATCCCAACCAGCTTTTCTTAAAACATAATACCCCTTCATTGTTTTATACCTGGGAAAAATATCCTTAAAAACACGGGACAGTGCGTGATGAACGCCAGGTTTCCCATTAGCAGTAGGCGGACCCTCGTAAAATATAAACTTTTTATTTCCTTTTGTTTTACTTAAACTCTTTTCAAATATTTTATTCTTTTTCCAGAATTCTAATATTTTTTCTTCAAGTTTAACCAGATTAACTCTGGCTTCTACTTTTTTAAACATACTTCTCATCCTTTTTAAAAAATCTTTGGAGAATTAACCTTTTAAAATTATTTTATAGATTTTATATAATTAGATTAATTCTGTGAAGTAATAATATTACAATCTTTTAATAATTCAATCAATATTCCGGCTGATTTTACTGCTTTCCCTTTATAATGATTATTAAAATAAATATATGTTTTTTTTGTATTATTGGATACACTTTTTATTTTTGGTACCCATTCCATAAGTTCATCACGGCTATACAGATAATCATATCTCTGGTATGCATATTTATGATTCCACCAACTAGATTCATTCCTTCCGTGAAACCTGATATATCCAATACTTGTAGTATTAATATCCGTTGGAGTTAATAACCCTTTAATCTGAGGTTCATCTACATTACAAAATCCTATATCTAACTCTTCCAGTTTTTTAAATGTTTTATCATTAATCCAGCTATTATTTCTAAATTCAGTGCTAAGTTCTTTATCATAAAAATCATTCCTAACCTTCTGTAAATAGTCCAAATTGTTATCACTAAATTTAAAAGACCATGGAAATTGCAATAGTACACTTCCCATTCTATTTTTATCTGCAAGCGGCTTTAAAGAATTAATAAACCTGTCAATATCCTCCTTTTTATAATCTCTTTTATGTGTTACCGAACTGTTTGATTTCACACAAAAAATAAAATCTCCTGAAACCTTTTTTGCCATATTGTTAAAAATAAAAGGATTCGGAAGACTATAATAAGTAAAGTTTATTTCTACAGTATTAAATGTTTTACTATAATAATTTAGATAATCTTTCTTATCCAAATTATCAGGATAAAAATTTCCAACCCAGTCACTGTAATTATATCCGGATGTTCCTATTAATATATTGCCCACTAATTTTATAAAAATTGTGATATTTCATTTAATATTTTATCCTTGGACATAGCACCAATTAACTTTTTAACTACCTGGCCATTTTTAAATAATATTAAAGTAGGAATGCTGTTTATACCATATTTTATAGCAGTATCTCTACTATCATCCACATTTAATTTACCAATTCTAAGCAAATCTTTCTTTTCGCTATACAGCTTTTCCAGCTCAGGTGTGATCATTTTACATGGGCCGCACCATACAGCCCAGAAATCAATAAGAATTGGCAGCTCTGATTTACTGATCTCCTCTTCAAAATTTGAATCATCTAGTTTCAGCATATCCTCTGACATTTAAACTCCTTCCATACTTGTACTTCTTACTAAAAATATTTATTACTTTAGAAATAATTCTAATTTCTATAGAAAAAATTTTAATTTCTACAAATACTCAATCCCACCAACCATTGTGTGCACATGCCCAATTACTACAGAGGATACAGTTTTTATTTTAACTTTAACTTTTTGTTTTGGAACTTTCATTTTTTATGATATTACCAAAGCTATTTTTTTTAGTCAAATGACTTTTTATTTAAAAATTTAACAAAAATTTTATTATTTTATTGTATACAACCCATAATATGCTATAATAACTTATAATTACTAATAATATTAAATTAGGAGTTAATATGTATAAATGCATGGATTGTGGTAATACTGAAAAATTCATTGGCTTTGCTGAAGAAAAAGGAAATGCCTATATTTATCAGGACTGTATTAATAAATCAAACACAGACTGTTCATGGATTTACATTATCTCGGATCGTAACAATAATTGGAAAAGCAATATAAATATTTATAGATGCTTCTATTGCAATTCAACAAGGATTGTAGAATTTAATAAA
>JACKQG010000768.1_pt1 | contig 45735 bp, 26 predicted proteins | sample 8237621 | NCBI WGS metagenome assembly JACKQG01 (sample SAMN15677084, study PRJNA649215) | marine metagenome | biome: marine; feature: Black Sea; material: saline water; isolation source: suspended particulate matter (SPM) from the Black Sea western gyre | collected 2013-06-09/2013-06-10 | depth... | reverse complement strand
TCCGCTCGACACTCAAGTGTGCCACACGATTTCTCGGAGACCTTTATTAGTATCAAGGAAGACATCCAGTGCGGCGTTTTGCCGTTGAAGGCGTTAGCGTGACCGAGGCTCACATGAGACATGAAACTTGAAGGCAAACGAAAGGAGGAGCACCGATGGACCGTTTTGGCAACCTCCCGTCCCGTTACGTTCTCCTGCGATTCGGCGCGGCCGTGCTCGCCCTCGCATGGTGGCCAAGGTCGAGTGGCACCAGGGCGAGTTGTTCCCGCGTGTCGGTTTCATCGTGGCCAACTTGAACAAGCGGGCGAAGAACGTGGTCAAGTTTTACAACGGTCGCGGTACTGCCGAGCAGATGAGTAGGCCGGAACAAGCCTGCGCAGTTCCGGCATGCATGATCTTATCGACGCCCGCTACTGTTGCCGGAACTGCGCGAGGCTTGTTCCGGCCTACCCTGCTTCCTGCGTCACCTGGCCCTTCCTCGTACCGTGAAGCACTGGTCGCTGACGATGCTACGGGAGAAGCTTGTCAAGATTGGCGTCAAGGTGACGCGGCACTCGCTCTTACGTGACGTTCCAACTGGCCGAAGTGACGGTGACGCGCATGCTTGTTCGCGGCGATCCTCGACCGCACGCGCGCGAAAGCGCGCTGCCGCCGCCGGTCGTCACTGGGTGCGGGCGCGTGGGAGCCTGAGACGGCCAAAATGCTGGATGCCGGGGGAAAGGTCCGCGCACTACGAGCGTCGAAGCCCGACCAAGGGACCTGGCGGGCCATGATTCCGGCGATGGGAATTCAGGAATCGGGTCAGCAGGTGAGGAAATGGAGAAAAATCCCGCCGCCAAGGCGGCTCGCGTGAAGTTTTGTTAGAATGCGTTAGCCCCATGACGATCCGGGGCAGGTTGTAGGCCAACAACCGCAGGACGACACACGGGCGTGACTCTCTTTGTGTCCACCCAAGTCAGGAAGGGATGGTGACGCATGAAACGTATGGTTCTGATCGTACTGGCGGTGCTGCTATTGTTGTTCCTCATCGGGGGCAGTCTCAGCGGGCTGTACACCGACTGGCTCTGGTTTGGGCAGGTGCAGTACTCGGGGGTGTTCCTCACCGTGCTCACCACGAAACTCTGGCTTGGGGCGGCCGGAGCGGTGTTTTTGTTCTGCTTGTTATGGGTCAATCTGCATGTCGCGCGCCGGCCGACACACACCACTCTGGTGTTCCAAGGCCGGAATGTTCTGGCAATTCCCGACCGGCACCTCGTGGAACCCCGGGTGAACCGTATGCTCCCCGTCGCCATTCTGCTGATCTCTCTGGTCGCCGGTCTGGTCGTTGGGAATTCCCTCTGGCAACAGGTGCTGCTTTATCTGCACCCCACCGAGTTCGGCCAGCAGGATCCCTTGTTCAACAACGATCTGGGCTTCTATGTCTTTCAGTTCCCGCTGCTCAAGTCGCTTTATCGACTCTTCATGCAGGCTCTGGGCCTGTGCGTGGTCCTGAGCGTAGCGGTGTACATCTTCGACGAAAAGGTCGCCGTGACCGAAGAGCGACAGTTCAGCAGCCTTCCCGGGGTGAAGCGACACTTGCTGACTCTAATGGGCATCATGCTCATGGCCAAGGCTTTGAGCTACCGCCTGACCATGTATGACCTGCTGTATTCGCCGCGCGGCGTGGCCGCGGGGGCCAGCTACACCGATGTGCATTTCCTGCGGCCTGTCCTGTGGGTGCTGATGGTCGCCGCCGGGGCGGCCGCGATCGGTGTCATCTGGATGGGCTTCCGCAAGCGATGGAAATTGGCGGCGGGCATGGTGGCTGTCTGGCTCGGACTGTCGGTGCTCGGCACCCGGGCTCTGCCGGTCGCGGTCCAAACGCTCAAGGTGACCCCCAACGAGCTGAGCGCCGAGCGGCCGTATATCGAGTGGAACATCGAATTCACCCGTGCTGCCTACAACGTCGACGACGTGGAGGAGAGGGCCTTCGCCGACGACAAGTCTCTGACGCCCGAACTGCTCGAGGCCAACCAACTGACGGTCGAAAACATCCGCTTGTGGGACCACCGCCCCCTGCTGAGCACCTATGCCCAGTTACAGGCGATTCGTACCTACTATGACTTCCACGATGTCGATAACGACCGCTACACGATTGGCGGCGAGTATCGTCAGGTCATGCTGTCGGCACGCGAACTCAACTACGAGGCACTACCGAGTCGAACCTGGGTGAACGAACAACTCACCTATACCCATGGCTACGGCGTCGTTCTCAGTCCGGTGAACCGCATTCTGCGCGAAGGCGAGCCCGATTTCTTGCTCAAGGACATTCCGCCCAAAGGTCATGCCGATCTGAAACTCGACCGCCCGGAAATCTATTACGGCGAAACCGTAAACCCTTACGTCTTCGTCCGAACCAAGGCGCAAGAATTCGATTACCCCGTGGGTGACCAGAATGAATACACCGACTACGAGGGCGATGGGGGTGTGCCTGTGGGTGGCTGGCTAAAACGGCTGCTTTGGGCCTTCCGTTTCAAAAGCATGTCCATTCTCCTCAACACCGATGTGCACCCCGAAAGCCGCATCATGCTCTACCGTCGCGTCCTTGATCGACTGCAGAAGCTCGCCCCCTTCCTGCTCTTCGACCAAGACCCGTACATCGTCTTGAGTGAGGGAAAGCTGTATTGGATCTGCGACGCCTACACGCGCACGGCCTACTACCCTTATTCCGAGCCTTATTCCGAGCCTAATTCCGAGCCTTATTCCCAGCCCACGGGCAACTTCGGCAACTACATCCGCAACTCGGTCAAGGCCGTCGTCGACGCCTACGACGGGACCGTTCACTTCTACGTCGCCGAACGGGACGACCCCATCATTGGAAGTTACCAGGAGATTTTCCCCGACATGTTCCAGCCCCTGGATGAGATGAGTGCGGATCTGCGGCTGCATATCCGGGTACCGAAGACCCTGTTTGAGATCCAGGCGCGGATTTATGCGAAATATCACATGACCGATCCCCAGATCTTTTATCAGAACGAAGATCTCTGGGAGTTTCCCAAGGAAACGTACCGGCAGGACGAACGGGAGATGGAGCCGTATCACAACATCATGCGTCTACCGGGCGAGGCTCGGGAGCAGGAGGAGTTTGTGCTGATGCTCCCCTTCACTCCGCAGGGGAAGCACGTGTTGCGTGCCTGGATGTGCGCGCGCAACGACGGCGACCAGTACGGCAAACTGCTGGTGTACAACTTTCCCAAAGGAGAACAAGTCGATGGTCCCTACCAGATCGAAGCACGGATCAGCCAGAACGAACAGATTCGGGAACAACTGGCCCTGTGGATTCAAGGGGGCGACGTGGTCATCCGCGGAAACTTGCTCGTCGTTCCCATTGCGAACAGCCTGCTGTACGTCGAGCCGGTGTTCCTGCAGGCCGCCCGCGGGGAGATCCCTGAGCTGAAGCGGGTCATTGTGGCCTACGGCGACCGTATCGCGATGGAGAAGGACCTCGAGCGCAGCCTGGACAAACTGTTCGGCCGTGAATCGGCTCTCGCCAAGGCGAGCCAGCTAGTCCCCCCAGACATCGGGGCCAAGCCGGAGGGTGCCGAGCCAACCAGCACGACGCTATCACCGGAGTTGGCACGCCGGGCCTGGCAGCACCTGCAACAGGCCAAGGAAAGTTACGGCGATGACTGGGCCGAATTCGGCCAACAGATGAAAACGTTGGAGCAAGTGCTGAAGGATCTGAACGATCAGGCCAACGCCCAGGCTCCCGAGCCCTGAGAAGGGGAAGATAAGGGGGAGGGGAAGAAGGGGTCAGGACGGTCAGGATTCGTTGTTTTGTGTTTTCTGAACCGGACGAACTATCGGGCGGCCGGGAGGGCTGAGCGCCGACTCAAGCCCCAGACGACGTGCCGTCGTTCTTACCCAACGTGAATCGCCCAAGAGACTGCCTCGCCGTACGCGGGCGACGCACTGCATCCAACTCCTGCTCCCTCAGCGGCTCATTCACTCGCGCGACCCAGTTTGGTAGCCGAGCAATCGGCCAAGGAGATAGAAGCTTCGCAGCGGGTTCGAAAGATCGGGGCTGCGGGGGAGAAAACGTCAGAACATCACCACGCGATAGACGCGGCGGGGGCGCAGCGTGTTATAATCGCGACACTGCCAGCCAGGATCGTCTTCAGGCTCAATTCAAATGGGAAATGTCGCATCAACAACCGATAGCGGACGAGACCAGCGTATGAGAAGTCGTGGAAGGAATCGAGCCATTTTCCCGATGGCCGGAGTGTTGCTGGCGATTGCTGCCGTCGTTCCGGTTGTGGTGGCCGATCAGCCCTCAGCCGCCGGCGGCGCCGCAACGCTCGACTACCCAATCAAGGTGGAAGCCGTCTACAAGGAGTTCAGCGATCAGTTCTTCTGGTTCCACCCGTACCTTGCCGCCGTCCCCCGGAGCGGACGCGACGGGCGACCGGCCGTGCTGATGCTCACCCAGAAGCACCTGGTGGCGCGAATCCTCTGGTCAAGGCCCAATCTTGCCTAACCGGCAGACAGGTAACCGCCCGATACTGCCATCTCCTCTGCGGTTGAGGAATACATAACCTAAAGCAGGACGATCAGATCGAAGTGACGCTCAACGGACAACCGGTGAGAGAGCTTCAGCCGAAGGCAAAAGAGCTGCTGACGGCCCCGCTTGACCCGGATCACCTGATTCCAGGGCGAAACCACGCGTCGCTGAGACTCGACCGACGTTCCGCCAATTCGACGAAACCTCGAACGCTGACGGCGCTGGAAATCGACGCCGTCTTCCCCGAGGCCGAATAGGCTAACCGGCCTTTGAAGCGTCAGACGGTTGACCTGAAACGCGCGGCGGACGATCCTGGAAGAGGACGACGGTCCACTGCACCCTGCGTGCCATCGCGAAAGGAAAAACCATGGCTCAGCCGCGGATCCTGAAACCGCTCCCAGTCGTTTCTTTCATCCAAGGTTCGGCGTGGGTCTCTGACCCCGCCGCCCGACGGACCGCAGGTCTCCGATTTCCAGGGGAGACCTACGGTCGGAGTCTGTGGCTCGGTCGGGAGACCGGCCACAACGGCCCTCTGACCGGCCACAACGGCGTTCTGAAACCGCTTCCAGTCATTTCTTTCATCCTCGTCACCTGGACGACTGTGGCGTCCCAACTTCCTGCGGCCGATGCCCTGGTGAAACAACCGCGCCTTTGTGCCGCTGCCCTTCAATTTGGGATCGCGCCGGAGCCAAACGCGGCGACCGCCAGCCGGACTGGCGCGCGGGCCCGGCGAGTCGTCGGCCCGCTGAAAACGACGGTTGTGCTGCTGGACGGCGGCGCGACGCGTCTTTGCCTGGTCACCACGCACTTTGGCGGCACTACGCGTGCCGATGTTTGCGAGCTTTTTCGCAAGACCATTGCTCGCGATCTGCAGTTGCCGGTGTCGCACGTGCTGCTGTGGACATCGCACAATCACAGTAGCGTCTCCTTTTCCGGAAAGCGTGTGTCTGCCTACGAAACACAGGACAAGAATGTGCCGCCGGCCGAATTGCTGCCGATTGGCGAGAAGTTCCTGGACGAAGTACGCAGTCACGCCAAACGCCTGCCGGAGATGCTCCAGCCGGTGACCGTCTGGTGGGCCGAAGGACGCGAGCGCCGGATCACGTATAACCGCAAAGGGCGCCGAGCGGACGGTACGACCTATTTCATGCGCGAGGAAGACCGCGTTCTTGTGGGTGATGACTTCAACGGCGACATCGACACGCAGGCTCCGGTTGTCGTGCTCAAGAATGCAACCGGTCAAGTTGTCGCGGCGCTCGCTCAATTCACCGGCCATCCTGTCACCAGCTACCATCCGGAAAAACCGGTGGTCTTTGGCGAATGGCCGCAAGTTGCCTGTGACCTGCTAGCCGCGCATTTCGACAAAACAGGAAACACCCCGGTTAGCTTCCTGCAAGGCTGTGCGGGCGACGTGAACTCGAAGGAAATGTTCTGCGGTGGCGTCGAACGATCCGCCGAGTTCGGCCGCATGCTGGGCCAAAGCTACATTGCTGCTTTGCCGAAGCTGAGACCGTCCCGACGCGATGGTCTGGACTTTGCGATGGAAAAGGTCAACGTTCCTCTGGCCCCGCTCCCTTCAGCAAAAGTGCTGATCGCCGAACTGAACGAGATGGACGACTTCATCCGGCGAGCCAATTCGGGTGACGAGGACACTCTGTCATGCGTCGGATTGAATTTTCCGCGAGCCCTCACGCCCGCCTACCGAGGCCGACTGGTGGAATTGATCCGGCCGTGGAACCAGTGGGCGCTCGGACGGCACGAACAGGGCCGCGCCGACTCGGTTCCCAAGCATCTCGATATGGAGATCGGTGTAATCCGCATCGGCGACATCGGCATCGTCGGGATGCCGTGCGAACCGTTTCAAGGAATCGGCCGACAAATCCGCCGCCATTCGCCGCTACGCGTTAGCATCCCATGCGCCTACATGAATGCATCGCATGGCTACATCACCGACGGCCCCAACACGGGCGACCGGGAGTACATGAGCGCCTTCTACCGCTACACCAAATTCCGACCACCGCTCGAGAAACCGGCCGGTGACGTCATGGCCGAGCGGGCGGTCGAGGTCTTGAGTCGCTTTGCCAAAGAGACGGCTCTGCGTGCTTCGAATTGATCGCCTCACCAGAGGCGAACTCCAGATGATCTTGCCCGACAATTGTCCTGCCCGAAGAAGACAAGGCAAGATCACTTGTGGGCAAAATCATAGTGCAACTGTCGGATACACCCACATGGTGTTTGCACTTGTTTTTCATTGCTGGCCTGGCAGCAGCGCCTTCTTCAGCGGCTCGTGCCACTGTTTCTTGTCCGGGTCATAAACGCCGAAACCGGCGCAGAACTCCCAGTAGGCGAATCCGATCTTGCGTCGGATCGCTTCGTCGGCTACGAACTGCGTCCATCGCGAACGGGATTCCATGTCGGCCCGGCTGTACGCGCCGAACTCGCCCAAATAGACCGGCCGCCGATGTTCGACTGCCCACCGGATGGCCGTGTCCAAGTCGCGACGAACGGCCGCCTTTTCCGCCGCGGTGCCTGTCCATTTCGTGCCCAGCCACTGCTGCGATTGCCTGCCGGCCCAGCCGGCGCCTTGATGCGTGAATTGGAACGGCGAGTAGTAGTGGAACGTCACCACCAGGTTGCGGTCGTCTTCGGGCAACTGGAGCGTATTCAGTTCGCTCGCCGCATTCCAGCCGACGGGGCCGACGACGATTTTCCGCGTGGGGTTTGTCTGCCGGATCACGGTAATGGCTTCGGCCAGCAAGTTGTTCCATTTGTCCGCCGTTAACTTGTCGTGCGGCTCGTTCAGCAACTCAAACGAAAGGGCCGGTGGGTAGTCCTTGAACTGCTCGGCGATCTGTTCCCATAGAGCCAAGAACCGCTGGCGATGCTGGTCCGGTTGACTGAAGATCTCGTCGTAGTGGTGAGTGTTCAGCACGGCGGATAGTCGGCGGCGGATTGCGTTGTCGACGGCCCACTTCACGCGATCCACGAATTCCTCGTCGATATGGTACGGTGCCGAGTGCGCCGCATGACTGGACCAGCGAGTTGGAATCCGCACGGAATCGAACCCGGCTTGCTGGATCAGATCGAAATACTGCTCTTCCAGCCGGACGCCCCATTCGCCTTCCTTGGGCGCTTCCAGCGCGTTGCCCAAGTTGACGCCGCGACCGTAGACGGGGACCAATTGCTTGAAGAAGGCGGATTCCACGACCTCGGTCATGTCCTCCTCCAGGGACGTGGCTCGTATGTTGTCGACTGTGAATTCGTGCAACCGGCCGGGGCGGTCCAACATGATCATCACGGACACGATATTCGACTGATCAATCGGATGATTCGTTTCGCCGTGCCATGAGCCGAAGGGCAAAACCAAGGTCGCTCGGCCGTTGGCCGGCACGCTGACGGACTCCGTGTTGCAGTTCTTGCGTCCGTCTGATCCGGGGTTCTTGACTGACAGCAGAACGCGAACAGCGACGTCTTGGGGATTGACGACATCCATCTTGACGGCTTCGAATCCCGCAAGATCCCATTTGCCCGCTCGGGGTTCGATTTGCACGCCAGGCCACGAGTCCGCGGCCTTCGTTGTGATCTGCAAGACGCGGTTGCCGTCGATTCTCACCAATTTCGATTCGGCTTGGACGGGCGTCATTTTGATCCCTGTAGCCTCCTCGAAATCGACGAACAGCTTTGTCGCCGGAAGTTCGGCTGCCGTGACGACGGTCGTCGCGGGCCAAGCCAGCAATAGGACTGCCAACAGGTGCTTGAAAGGACGAATAATTCGCCAATAGAACATGTCGGTCTCCTTGTGGATCATGGTGCGTCTTTCGTCTCGGAACACTCGCATTGCGGTCTGGTGGAATCTGGCCGAGAAGTCGGCTCGCGCCCTACTACGCGTGGAGCCTACACCACAAATGGCAACGTCTTCAAGAATTCGCGTTGGCAAAGGGATCTACTCCGACGGCGTGGCGTACTGGCGGTATTGCTCGGCGATCTTTGCCTGCTTGGGATCGCCTTCGTGAAACACGAACCGGTAGCGGAATGTGATCGCTTCTCCGGCGGGGATCGTCATGTCGCCAGTGTCCGGCGGCTCGCCACCGATCGCGTGAGCGCCAAAGGGGTCGGCAGCCACGTAGCCGTAGCCGCGCGCCATCCACCAAGTGGGATGTCGCGGGTTGGACGGATGATCGAAGATGGCAATGCCGACCATTTTGTCATCAATCTTCCCCCAGTAGTCGATCCACTTGGCCCGCTTGCCGAATACCGCCTTTCCACTGACCTCTTCGCTGTTGACGGCCTGGCCATTGGCGGTGGTCACGCCGGCGTCCGGAGCATTATCCAAGCGGAGGTTCGGATGCGTGCGGATGGCCATGATGCCGTGCTTGTCATCGCGAAACGTCAATTCTCCGTGCGAGGCGTGCAGGGTGATTTCCCAGTCGATGGCCCGTCCGCCCGGAACCGCCTGGAAAGACAGCGTCCGTGTGTCGGTACAGACGATCTTGTCGTCTACTGTGATCCAGTTGTTCGTGGTCTGGATCAGCCCGCGTTCGGAACCGCTCTCCACTTTCAGCAGTTTATCGTGCACGGTCTTTCCGGAATCCGCAGCTTCCGCGAAGAAGTTGACACCGTTGACCCAACCGTAGGCGAAGAACATCGGTTTCTGGTGCACGTGGTCGTGCGATTCGCCGGGTACGCCCATCTTGATCGGATAGCTGCGGGTCATGCTCAAGCCGTGAGGACCGATGATCGGAAACAGTACCGGCCGAGAATGCCCGCGGAGGATGTACTCCGTGAACAATTCGCCGTCGATCAGTACGCTCAAACGGTCGTCGGACTGTTTGATCGTTACCGTCTGAGCCGTCGCACGGCTTGGCATCGCGGCGACCGAACCGAATAGGGTCACCGCGCACACGGTCAGAAAAGTTATCATTCTTTGCATGGGAGTCTCCTTGTGACCGCTAAACGAAAACAAAGTGCTCCAAATATCGTAACCGACCTGCCGGCCAGAAGGAATCCGCGAGTGGAGCATTGAGGCCAGAACCAGCAGCGGGTTATACATTTGGGGTCATTGATTGGGAAGGATCATCCGCGTCATGAAATCGCCTCAAGTTTTTTCACAAATTCTCCTGAACCGTTCCTCGCTCCCAGACGACCTAACTGGCGAATGAACCAGAACGAACGAATCAACGACGAATTGCTGGTGATCCAGGCCCAGGAAGGGTCGCTTGAGGCACTTGGGCAATTGATCGAGCGGTGGCAGGACCGGCTGTGGCGGTTGGCCTGGCGACTGACTGACGACGAGCAGGCAGCCTGGGATGTCATCCAGGAAGCCTGGATCGTGGTGAGCCGTCGCATCGCTCGGCTCGAAGATCCGGCGGCTTTTCCTGCTTGGGCGTATCAGATCACCTGCAACAAATCGCGCGATTGGATTCGCCGGCGCCAACGCTCGCGCCGTGCGGACGAGGCCTACGCAGAGCGATGGGAAGAGGCGGCACGAGCTCGTGCGGACCGGCAATACGCGGACCTCCGCGAGGCCCTCGCCGATCTGCCGGGCCACGATCGAGCCATCCTTTCGCTTCGCTACGAGGACGGCTTCAGCACGGCCGAGATTGCCGAGATTCTGAGGATTCCGCCCGGAACGGTCAAATCAAGACTCCATTACGCCCGACAAGGCTTACGCCGATTTCTCGAGGAGAAGGACGATGAGTGAACACGACGAAACATTAAGAAGGACCCTGGAAGAAAACGCCCGGCTTCAGTCCAAGCATGCCGAATCCCTTCGCGAAGCTTCGTCGGCCCAGTTTTCAGGACGGTATCGCTGGGCCGAGCGAATCTACTGGCTCTACGCGATCGCTTGTGTCGTGGTCGGCGTGTCGGTGATCAATTCCTTCGTCCGTAGCGACGACACGAAATCGCTCATCGGCTGTGCGGTCGTGATGCTCGTGGTTTACGAAACAACCGTCTTGCTGAAGCTGTGGTTCGCCATAGCCGGCATGAAGATGAGCGTGCTCAAGGATGTGAAACTGCTGCGTCTGGAAATGGCCCGGTTGGCTTCGGCCGCTGGAGTGAAGGATCCCGTTGAGCCGCCGGTCGAATACGAGCCGATGCGCGGCGCTTCGCGATTGGAACGTAGGCTCTGGCTGGCGGCTTGCGTTGTCGCTGCCATCGCGACCTCTTCATGGTCATCCCACGGAATCGAATTCGGCGGCGGACAACTTTCGGCCGATTCGGTCATCACACTCGGTGCCGATGGTAGCGCCACGAGCGTGACCGACATGACGCAGACGTACCACGGCTTCCATCGACCACAGGCATTCCCGTTCCACGTGCCCAAAGAATGCAAGGTTCGTTGGATCGACCCCCGGGGCCAGGAAATGCCCTACAAGGTCACGCCCGCAGGCACCCACAACCGCTATGACGTGACCGTTTCAGAAGACGTCTTCGTCGGCGGCACCATGAAGCACACGCGAATCACGGAGACTCCCGATGCAGCCACCTTCGAGGACGGCGTCTGGACCTACAAGACCGACATCCTGTACAGCTTGCCGCAGAATCAACTCAAAATCACCGTGTACCTGCCGCCCGGCGCGAAAGTCGTTTCCGTAGAGCCCGAGCCCTTACTCGAATTCAATCAGGAAGGTCGTGCCGGCCTCCGCTTCCAGGCATTCCGCGGAATGAACGAGAAGTTCGCCTACACAATCCGCTACGAATTGCCATCGACAACGGACGACGAAAGCTAGGATAAAGGTATCTTCTCAAGAGCCAGGAGCTCGCAGCCGGTCGGCAGAAGGAAGCCCGCCCGCGAATCATCGCGAATGTTCGAGTTGTCAGGTTGTGGCAATGCCATGCATTGCCCCTAACTCCGCCAAGACTCTCAGGAATCAGAGCTGTCCTGTTCTACTGCCTCATCTCGCTCGCACATCATATGCGTACAGATGGTCGGCGTGGCGAATGTACAGGCGGCCACCGCAGACTACCGGGTGGGCCCAGGTGGGGCCCTCGCCGCCTTCGGGGATTTTGAATTGGCTGATGACGACATGGCCTGTCGATGTGGCCTCGACCAGTCCGACCGTGCGGCGTTCGCTCAACGTGTAGAGCATCCCATCGGCGAAAACCAATGCCCCCTGGCCCACGCCTCGCTCGGCATGCATCATTTGGCCGGTCTTCCAGTCCAGGCAAACCCACTTGGCGTTGTTGTTGGAGTGGGAAGCGCCGTACACATAGCCATTCTGCAGAACCACCCCACCGTGACGATTGTCGAGATTCTCGGTGCGCCACACCGGCTCTACTGCGGCCTTCTGGCCGTCGACACGGATCTCCAGCAGCACAGACCCCCTGCCGTATCCACCGCTGATGAAAATGCGGCCGTCGTGGTAGATCGGCGTGACGCAGTTGGCCACGTAGCGTGGCGTGTAGTGCTCGAATCGCCACAGCAGATCGCCCGTGTCGGCGTTCACACCGATCAGCGACTTCTGGGACATCGTCAGGATCATGCGCAGTCCCTGGTATTCGGCCACAATTGGCGAAGCGTAACCGGCTGGCTCGCCAGCACTGGGTGACTTCCAGACAGTTTGGCCCGTCTTCTTGTCCAGAGCGGCCATAGCGTGCGCGCCGCCGGGACAGCAAATGAGACGGTCTCCGTCGATCAATGCAGACTCGGCGCGGCCATACCCGCCTCGTCGGCCCTGAAACTCCGAACCGATGTCGAAACCCCAGATCTTCTCGCCAGACCTGGCATCCAGACAGACCAGTTGGTCGTGAGCGTTTTCGTGGTACAGGCGATCGCCATCGACGGTCGGTGTTCCCCTGGCGCCGCCGGGCCCCGATCCCGTCCAGGACGTGCCATTCTTGATCTGCCATTGAATCCGGCCGTCCATGTTCATGGCCGTGATCACATTGGCACCGTCGACATCCCCGGCGGTGTATATCCAGCCATCGGCAATTGTGACGCTTGCGAACCCCTGCCCGATTCCCTTGGCAGTCCAGAGCAGGTTAGGCCCCGGTTCAGGCCATTTCTTCATCAGCCCGGTTTCGGTCGAGATACGATCTCCATTCGGCCCGTCGAACCGAGGCCAGAAGGGCGTGTCGGCAGCGGCCAGTGGGAAGCTGCTGCTCGAAAGCCCAATCAGAACGAAAAGTGAGATCAGCAGCGTCGCCGGCTTCAGTGCGGTATGCATTCGCGTTGTTCCTTGATCTGTGGAGCTCGTTTGCCCAATGATAGGGACTTCCATTGCCCTTGGCTATTCTCCAGGACCGACGGCATGCTGGCAGGGGACGGCTTCGCCATCCAGCTTCAGTTCCTTCCCGCCGAGCAGCCACGCCGCAACGGGCTCGCCTCGCGCGTCCAGGCTGACGCATGCCCTTCTGCCATCGTGAGTGATCTGTCGGTCGGCAAGGGTCGTCTTGCCTCCCGCGAAAATGATCAGATGGCGCAGCCCATCCAACTCGATCACAATGCTCTGCCGAGCGTCTTCGACAGCCGTGACGCGCCCCGGCGGCATGACCTCGCGACCCGTGTCGACTGACACCTCGACATCGTCGTACCAGATCCTGCCGTCTCCGAAGTAGTTGAGGCCCACGCAGGCCTGCTGCACGTCGCGAGGGACCGTCCCGGTGAACTCGTACTGTTTCCACTCGTTGCCGGAGATAACCGGACTGCGTTCCCAGCCAGTGGCGTTGCCTGACAACCGATCCTTGTGCCACCAGTAGATCATGGCGTGGCGGCCCTCTTCGCCGTTCAGTTTCGCCCAGAAACGCGCCGTGACCTTGGTGCCCGGCTCCACCTGGAATCGCGGCGTGTAGTAGTATCCGCCGGGGCTGTCGAGGCGGCCGGACTTGCTCCCGGAGTGGAACACTTGCTCGTCGATGACGTGGTTCTCCAGCCAGCCCGGCATGCCTCGTGGCGTCCAGCCCAGCATGCCCGCCTCGAAGCCGGGGTTCGTCAGCTTGAAAGCGGCCGTCCTGGCGATCAACACCGACGTGATCACCGTCGAAGCCACCTTGCCCGTGGCGGCGTTCAGGTAGGGGCCACGCTGCTCGGCACCTTCGAATATGCCGTGCGCCATCGTGACGCCTGCGGGCGAGAAGACGTGAGTTTCCAAGCGGGCCGAGCCGGGCGAGGTGAGGACTGCGGAGTTGGTTCCGGTCACTTCGATTCCGCCGAGCGTGTGCAAGACGAAGCTGTAGGCGTGCGGATCGGGCGCGATGAGCGTATCGCGGATGACGAAGACATGGGGCTTGATAAACAGGATCTCCCGATCTGCTCGTTCCATCACCGGCTTGGGAATCCCGCATTTCGCCCAGAACCGAGCGGTGATCTTCTGCCCGGGCTTGATGGGCAGCCGCTTGCCTTCCGGTAGCCAGTAGTAGTAGCCGCCGGGCGATTCGATGCGTGCGCTACCGCGCCCGGAATGTTTGGTCTCACGGTCGATGGCGTGTGTGCCGGGCGTGTTCCGTGGGTTCCAGTGGGCCGGTCCGTCCTCGAAGCCCGGATTGGGCAGATCCAGCTTCTGCCCGTCCACCAGCAATTCGGCGTCGTCGTACCAGACGGTCCCGCCAGCGCCGCCGAACTCCAGGGCCAGACAGAAGTCTACCGCCTCGTCGGGCGCGGTGCCGGAGAACTCGTACTGCTGCCACTGGTCGCAATTCGGGCTGGGGCCGTCGATCCTGGCAAAGCCGTTCGGTTGCCCTTCCCGCCAGAAGTGGATCCGAGACTTGGTGCCAGAGGTCGCCGGGTTGTAGGCGTCGGCCGCGTTGCCCTGGACGTAGTCGAAGCCCGGACTCGATTGGTGAGCTGCGATCCTCCCACCATTCAGACGCATCTGATCGTGGCCGAGTATCGCGAAGTTCATGTCGCCAAGGTAGTCGTGGTCCACGTCCAAACTGATCGTGTTGTGCCCGAAAGTGCAGCGGCCGTACTTGTTGTCGGGCGGGTCGAAGTAGCCGACGTAGCCCGGATCGGTGGCGATCCAGACGCCGTTGAAGTGGATCTGGAAGCTGTTGTGATCCCGGTGATTGTGCCCGACGATCTGCGTTGGCGGGCCACACTTGAACGCCATGAAAGCCGCCTTGGCGTTGTACCCGTCCCGCAGCGACGCATAGCCGATATCCACGAACGCTCGCGACGGGTTCCACACGGGCGGCTTCGGTGCCGCAAACGCATCGGGGTGCAAGCCGATCGTGACAAGCTGCTCGATGGACGACGCCCGCACGTAGCCGATCTCGTGGAGGTACCAAACGGCGTCGGCGTTGCCCCGCAGCGCGAGCAGCGTCATGCACAGCGGAAACGGCTGGGAAGACCAACAGTCGCCGAAACCGGTGTGGTGCTTGTCGTTCGGGCACATCTGGCTGATGCAATACCGTGGCAGCGTCGCGAAGAACGGGTGCTCGATAAGTTGGTTGGACACGTCCGCCGATTCCAGCGCCAGCAGGAATCGGGCCAGCGTGTCGGCGCCGTACGTACCGTAACCGGGCCCCTCCATGCAGCCGCCATCCTTCCCCTGGGTATCGAAGAACTCCTTCGCCCAGACTGAGGCGTTGCTGACCCACGCCTGGCCCTGCGGATGTTCGCCTTGCAGAGTCACGCCGCAGATCCCAAGCGCGGAAGTGAGCACCGCAAACCCGTTCGGCCAGCCGCTCGCTCCGTAATGGGGAACCGACTTCAGCAGGCCGGCGACAGCCTTCTCAAAAAGCGATTTGCGAATCAGCGCCCGTTCGTCATCCGTCAGTTGGTCGTAGCACCAGTCGTAGAACAGGGCTACGGCGGTCGAAAGATGCGACGTGTCCAAACACGCGCCGGGGCTGCCGTAACTGGGGTCGGTCCAAGGCCCCGGCCAGCGGCACAGGTGCAGCGTCATCTGTTTCGCCCTATCGAAGTAGGGTCGGTGCTGCGTGACCAAGTGGGCGAAGCTTAAATGGATGATTCGCGTCTCGATCTGCCGCGACATCCCCGTCCAGCACGGGTAGTGCGCGTAGTCGTCATGCTTCGACGGCGCCTCGTCCGAAAGCGTATAGGACCACTGCCGCGCCGGGCCGCCGCCTTTGCCTGGCATGTTCGCCCGGTAAACGAAGGCCGGCTCTTTCAGGAACTCGTCCGCCTTCTTGCGCACCTCGGCAAACGCCTCAGCCGGCGCGAAGCCCAGCGGCCCCATAGTGGTGTCGCTCGCGAAAGCACGCAGACGCGGCAGGTCCGCTTGCGTTATCCACACGCGAGGATGCGGCGGCTGAGCGAAAGCCGTAGCCGCAGGCAGAAAGACAACACACAACCAGCATGCCGGTCCCTTTACCACCCCGCCCAGATAGCTCGCCGCGACTCTGGAAACAGTAACTTTCAGGAAACAACGTTCTTTCATCGTAGGTGTCTCTCCCCCAGCGATTCTCGCGTAGCACGTCCGGCAGGCCAATCGTTGGCAAGCGATCAACGAGGTTGTCAGACGGAGTGAACAGGATGGCTGTCATTGTGGCCAGAAGCCAGTATCCTGTCGATCCTGTTAACCCTGCCCCGCAGTACACGGCTTTCGTGAATGGAGATCGGCAGGGGAGATTCCGCCAGCCTGCGATTCAAGCTGCCACGGCATGAGGTCTGTTTCGGCCAACCTTCAGTCTTTCGAGCGGAACATTGAGAGCCGGCGGGAAAGCCGACTGTCTGAGCGATTCATGTAGTCGGGTCGATACGGAACGGCTAAGATAGTATGGTTGGCAAACTTCGAAGCGGGTTGGTGGATATGGTTCAGATTCGATACACCGGTGATGTCCTTTGGGAAAGGATTGAACGAGCCGTGGAAAAGGTGAAGGATCGAATGCGGCGCGTTGCACAGGCGCTCGACGCTGGTGCCATTCCTTACGCCATTGTCGGCGGCAATGCCGTGCAGGTTTGGGTCGCTCAGGTGGATGAATCGGCCGTTCGAAACACAAGGGACGTGGATATTATCCTCAAGAGGGGTGATTTAGCAGCAGCCATCGATGCTTTGGAAAATGTCGGGTTCATTTTCCGGCGGGCGGCGGGAGTCACCATGTTCTTGGATGGTCCCGGTGCCAAGGCCCGTGACGCGGTACACGTTGTATTTGCCGGAGAGAAGGTCCGTCAGGAATATGTCGAAGCGGTTCCCGAGATTGACGATTGTGAACGGATCGAGGAAATTCGCACATTGCCGCTGGAATCTCTGGTCCTAATGAAGCTGACGAGTTTTCGACGAAAGGACCAAGTACATTTGCTGGATATGCTCGACGTCGGCTTGATCGACGCAACGTGGCTTGATCGATATTCGCCGGAGTTGCGACGACGACTGCAGGAGTTGATTGACGATCCCGATAGCTAGGACGGCGTGCTCACCTTCCCGTCAGACATAGGAATCGGCCGTTTTCGAGGGTGAGGAATAGCTCGCTTCCGGCTGCGGCTATGCCGTTGAAGACTGGGGCTGCAGGGATCGGATAGCGAGCTAGTTCGGCGCCGTCTGAGGCGGAGATTGCCAGGAGCAGTGGTGTGGGACTGACGCCCTGTTTCTCTGGTGCCTTGCCTGGAGCCGGACCTGCCCCGGCAGCGAAGATGATGTCTCCGGACAGGACCATGGCGCGGACGTGAACGGGGACCGGCTTGGACCAGTGAGGTTTGTCCGCGTCGCGGCGGCGCGCGAAAATGCGGTAGGGGCCGTCTTCGAATTCGCTGGACCAGTGGACCACCTCGCGGCCGTAGCCGTAGACGGTGGTGTCGTCGTGGACGAGGATGCGACCGTACAGGAGCTTCCTGTCCCTGCCGCTGCAGCCGGTTGAGATGGAGGATTTCGTGCCAAAGATCCAGTACGAGCGGTGTGTCCAGGTGTCGTCCAGGAAGTCGGTCATCGTGAACAGGTGCGGCTTGCGGTCCGAGACCTCGGTGCCTTCCTTGGTGAAGGTCAGGTCGCGAAGGTAGAGGTATTGGTCGTCGGCTGCGAGGATCTCCGAGCGCGCGCCGGGCATGGTGTTCGGGCCGTATTGCTTCGGTTGCCGACCGGTTTCCGGGTCCGGGCTGTGGATCTCGGTCTTCGACAGCATCTCGCCGGTTGCCGGATCTAACCGGTACAGGTCGAGGCCACCGTCCAGATACGACGAGCGGCCGGCCGTGAACGCGAACGTACCGTCCTCGACGAGCACGCTGCCGTGGATCGGAGACGCCGATTCGATCTGGCCGTTTGCCACGATGCGCCGCGAGTCGCGAGCGCCCCGAAAACGCCAGGCCAGCGCGCCATCGACGGCCCGGAGACTGTACACATAGCCGTCACAACAGCCGAACAGGACCTGGCCCTTGTGGATCGTGGGCGGCGAGTCGATACGCCCGCCCGTGGTGAATGTCCACGCGGTCTTGCCAGAACTGCCGTCGATGGCCTGCAGTTCGTGCCGATCGGGACAGGCGACGAATACCTTGCCGTCGGCCGCCGTCGGGGCCGTGAGGGGCGCGTCGATCTCGGTTTGCCACTTCTGCGTCAAGGCGGTAGGCACGGCGCACAAAGCGCGACCGCTTCTCTGTGCGTCGCCACGGTAGGTAGGCCAGGAGGAGGAAGGCTGTCGACCGGAGGCTGGAGGCTGGAGGTCGGAAAGCGCCGCGTACGCAGGCCCGCGTTCCAAGCGTCTTGCTGCTCTGGACTCTGGACTCTGGACTCCGGACTCCCTTGCGGGCGCGAGTGCGTTGAAGCCCATTAGCTTCACCGTGATGTAGCATCCGCATGCGTGGGGAGGTACGTAGAGCATTCCGTTCGACGGCATGACGCCGTATCGGCAAGTGCCGCGCGCCCAACTGTTCCAGAGGTAGTCGCCGGACTCCAAGTCCAGGAACTCCGTGCCTCGGCGACCGCCAAGGATGTAGCGATCGGTCGCTTTGTTGTCGTAACACCGGTGATGGTGTTTGGGGTTCTCGGCGGTGATTTCTTTGATGACATCGCCCGTGGCTAGGTCGCGCTCGACGGCAAAGTACGCGCCCCACGAAGGTCCTGTGTGTCTCGGGTTACCTGAGTCGTACGGCTTTCCACCTCCGATCCAGAGCGAACCGCCGGCAAAAAGTACGTCCCGAACGTTTGCCAGCGTCGGGGGCTGCGACCACCGTGGCCGGCCATCTTCGGGCGAGAGCAACGCGATCTTCTGCTTGCTCACACAGACTACGGCGTCTTCGGAAACCGCGCGTAGCGGATCGGACTGCTTCGCCCACACGGTCTTGCCGGTCTTCAGGTCGAAGCAGTGCAGGCCTCCTCTCTTCATGCAGTAGACTCGATCCCCGCAGGCGCGCAGGCTGAGCTGCCGAAGGCCGGCCGCGTCGTCGCCTGTCTGCTTCCATAACACGTTGCCCGTTGCGGCATCCAGAGCGAGGACGGTCAGCGGCGCTTGGCTCTCGATTCTGCGCAAGGCGCTGACCAACGGTGTGCGCGGATCCCTCAGGTGCAACGGCGATTCGGTCTGTGCTGTGAGCCTTTCCCACTTCTTGTATTCGGTCAGGCGCGCGTCGGTCACCTCCCTGACTGCGAGCAGTAGAACGCCCTTGTGGCAGAGGATCTCTTCGACGCCCTCAGTATCGGGATAAACCTTGACCGTTTCGCCCGTTGTTGCATCCAGAGCACTGAGCGGAGCGTGGAAGCCGAGCGTCACATAGACCCGCTCGCCCACGGCCACCAGCTTGCGCTGAAGTTGACGCGGGCCTTGCGTCCAGCCGCAAAGATGCGAAAACCACTTGCCGATGGGCCGTTCCCACAGCGGGAGCCCGTTGTAGGCATCGCGTGCGAGCAGTTTCCACTCGGCCGGCTTTCGCAGCGTGGCGATGGGGCCTTGGTCGGCGATGTAGAAGATGCGGCCCGCGGTCGACACCACGGCATTGATACTGGGCGTGTACTCGTGGCTCCGGCCGTGCCGCGGTCCCGCGTGCCACTGGAGGTGACGTGGCGGCCCCACAACCGTGTCGTGGGCCACGGGGTTGCCGCTGGCGTCATGCAGGAAATGCGTCCACTCGTCAACGCCTTCGCGCGGAGGCTTGACCCATTTCCGATTTTCGATTTCCGATTGGCGATTGAGGAAAAGGGCGACGCCACCGGGGACCAGCACCCTGGTAATCTCCTCTCTTGCCACTTGGCACTCGCCACTGGCCACCACCATGTTTACTAAGTTGTCCGTGTAGGGCAGGTTCTTCCCGTCGAACGTCTCGACCGAAACCGGGCCGTACAGACCGAGCGACCGGATGTGCTTCCGAGTTCCGTCGACGCGGGCTGGATTGGTCTCCAGTCCGTGCACTACATAGCTTTCGTCCTTGCGAAGGGCGGCGGTCAATCGGCCGTCGCCACAGCCAACGTGCACGACCAATCCGCCCTTTATGCCGGTGGCCGTGAAGATGGCATCGGCCTGCTTCCGCGCCGTCGCGTCGCCCTCCTCTGCACCGGCTGCGAACGCCAAGAACGCCAATCCGAGACACGCGGCTGTGACCACTGTTTTCGAGATCATCCTGGTTCTCCTGAGATGTCCGCCGGGAAGGCTGGCGGAAGACTGAAAGGGGGCAGGGGAATACCACGACAGAGCATTCCCCTGCCCCCATTCCCCTGCCGGATCCTGGGTGAGGGAAAACAAACTGCCGCGTCAAGTGATGTGTTGTTACACGTACTGTTCGGGAAACTTCCACGGGTCGCGGTACTCGGGGACGGCCAGGCGTGCGGCTTCTTCATCGCCGACAATCGTCTCCGTCGCCGGGTCGTACTGGATCGAACGGCCCAGTTTCAGCGATAGATTACCTAACACGATCGGCACGTTCACCTTGTGATGGTAGAACACGTTGCAGCTTGGCTGCTCGCGGGTCCGGATGCAGTCCAACCATTCGCGCTCCTGGCCGGGCGAGTCGGGCGTGGCTTTTTCCGGTTCTTTGGCGTCCTTCATGCGGTCGCCTTCGGGTACGATATTTAGGGTACCGTAGTTGGCCCAGAGCGTTCCGTTGACGCCGTGGAAGTACGTGCCCAGCTTGCGCCCGAGACCGCCGTTGCCCTGCAGATCGAACCCGTACGCGTTCACCTGTGACATCATCCAGGTCAACGTGAAACCAGGATACTGGCAGGTGGTTTCCTGCGTATCGTGAGCGTCCCCGGCGTCCCGGCAGGTGTACCGGCCGCCCGACGAGCTGATCATGGTCGGCAGTCCCAGATCGAGCGCCCACACCGGCAGGTCGATGATGTGGGGGGCCCAGCACGGTGTCCATCCGCCGCTGTAGTCCATGAAGGCGGAATGAGTGCCCGACGTCTGGATAATCTTCGGATGGCACGGCCGCATGGGACCGGGGCCGACCCATAGATCCCAGTCGAGTCCCTCGGGCGGATCGCAGTTGGGGTCGTTCCCAATGCCCTTCTCGCCCTGATTCAGCACGTTGAAGGTTCGCGCTACGCTGACCTTGCCAAGGTTGCCCGACCGCACGTGGTCGACAACCTTGTGGTAGTTCTCGCCCGAGTGGATCTGGGTGCCTACTTGACTAATCCGATCGTGCTTCTTGACCGCACCTTTCACGGCCAGGCTCTCGGCCAGGTGGAGCGTCATCGGCTTTTGCAGGTAGATATCCTTGCCGGCCGCGCACGCGTCGATCGCCTGGAGCGCGTGCCAGTGTGGAGGCGATGCGATGATAACCGCGTCGATATCCTTCTGGTCGAGCAGTTCTCGGTAGTCGTTGTAGGGTTTCGGTACACCCTTGTGCTCGGCGATGGCCGCGTCGCGTCGTTCTTTCCATACCTCGCAAATGCCGATGACGGCTACATCGTCGTGCTTGGTGCAGTTCCGCAGATTCCCGCGGCCCATCCCTCCAGCGCCGATCAGACCGAGTTGAATCTTGTCGTTGGCGCCCGTGTTGCCGGCCCGCCCCAGTGCTTTGGCGGAAACGAAGTAAGGGACGGCGGCACTGGCCGCGCTTGCGACTGCCGTCTTGCGGATGAAACTGCGCCGCGAGAGTTCATTGTCCTTGGTCATCTTTTTCATCTCCTGGTTGTTGATGTTTGATCGTCTTGATGCGAATGGCGCGGAACCGAACGGGGTCATTGTGTCCGTTGAAGCCGAAGTGGCCCTTCATGACGTCGCGGCCTTTGAACTTGTCGACCGGATACATGAAGGTTTCCGGATCCACCTTCGAGACGTCGGCCTCGAGGATCACGACGCCGTTCAGTTCGACTTTAACCGTGTGCCCGACGAGTGTGGACTCCTGGAAATTCCATTCCCCGGTCGGCCGGAGATATCCCCGGTGCGCGGGAACGCGGGCGTAAACCGACGCGTGGGCCTGCCGTGCATTGAGATCGTAGAACTTTTCGTAATCGGGATCGTTGTACTTCGGGTGGCCATCATCCAGAACCTGCAGTTCGCAGAAGCTGTCCCAAGTTCCGTGGCCTTCGCCCGGATAACGTATGGCGAGACCATTGTTGCCGCCCGGCGGCAGTTTGAACTCCAGCCGGACAACAAAGTCCCCATATTGCTCATCGGTGAACAGAGTACCCCCCATGTCCGGTTTACAGGTAATGGCTCCTTCTTCGACCATGTAGTTTTCGGTCGCGCCGGTCCAGCCGGTGAGGTCTTTTCCATTAAAAACCGAATCGAAGCCTTTGTCGTTCTTCGAGGCGAGGATCTCGTTGGCTTCGTCAGGCCCAATTTCGCGAATGAACAGGTTGCGCCAGCGCATTTCGCCGCCGTGCGTCTGCAACTGGAACGGGCCCTCTTTCGGCAAAGGAAGGTGCTCCGCCTCGGGCTTCCTCTTGTTGTAGTAGTTGTGCATCCGGGCGTGGTCGACCACGAGCTTGCCGTTCAGCCAGACGCTCACGCGCTCGCCCGTCATGACGACTCGCATCGATTCCCACTCGCCGATCGGATTGTCGGCGAACACCAGCGGATCTTTGCCGGGCGCATCGGGCGGGTTGTTCCAGAGACCGCCGCTCCCTTTGTCGGCGCCGTGTTTGAACTTCTTTTCATCCGTCGCGTCCCAGATCGAGACCTGCGGCGTGCCTCGCAGATAGATTCCGCTGTCGGCACTCGGGGCCATCTTATAGGAGGCCAGCAATTCGAAATCGCCGTAGAACTTGTCGGTGGTCAGGTACAACCCTGTCCCGTCATTGACAAGCTCGCCGTCCTCGACTCGCCAGTGCTGCCGGATACCTTCCAGACTCGCAGCCTTTTTCTCGGCCAGTTCCTCCGGCGGCAAAGCCATGTAGTCGCGAGGATCCTCCGTTTTCGCCCCCCACCATCCGTCGAGGTTCTTTCCGTTAAAGAGCGCGACGAATCCATCCGGAGGCGTGTTCTGTTCCGCGAACACTCGGCCCCCCGCGGCCAACGCAGCCACCGACACACAGGCAGTGGTCTTCAGAAACTCTCTTCTGGTAGATGCATTCTTCTTCATGATCCGGGTCTCTCCTTGGTTGGCATCCTGGTTCTAAGAGAACGGTTCTTAGTTCGTCAGCGCCGCCCTGTGCGCAAAACCATCGAAAATGGTAACCCGAAGCGTAAGCGAGGATATCGGGTTGAACCGGTCCTAATTATTAACTGTTTGGGCGACGTTCGCCAGCTTACAGCGATTCTCGCACACCAGAATCGCTCTTGGATCAGCGGTTTCCCGTTTTCCGATAGGTGACGAAGGCCCGAGTTCTATTGAAACTGGAGAGCGTCATGGCTGTTCCCACCGTGTGGTCCGTCGCTACTGCTGCAGTGTAATTCCCGGCCAATCCTCGGTTGTGAACGGTGATGCTGGAAGGCCGGCACTATTCACCAGGTTGGGTTTCTCGAATCCGCCGAAGAAGAATCGAACGGCCTGCGGTTTGTTCACTTGCGCGGCGGTCACGACAATCGTCTCGCCTTGAATCGTCGCGATGGCCGGATGAAACTCGCCGTCGGAACTCGCCAGTTCAAAGCCTCGTAGCGGCTTCCGATCACTTGAACGCAAGCCTTCTGCATGGTCGAAACCGACGACCGCGAGGTCTTGCGCAAATTTGACCTGCTTGAATAGCGGGCCGGAGAACGCCACGTCCTGGTCGTAAGTCTTGGCCAACGCCCAGAGAGCCAATCGCCGTCCGACTTCCTGTTTCTCGGGCGGATGGACGTTCTGTGTGTCACTGAAATCATAGGTGACCGCCATACCGGTGTGCGGTGTCCGTTCAAAGGCCCGGCGCATCGCTTCTCGAGCGATGTGCCAATGGGTGCCCTTGGTCGGATGGTCGTGGATCGGAAGCTGGACGAAATAGAGCGGCAGCGTTTTGTCATTCCACAGGCGGCGTCGGCCCTCGATCAACGCGACCAGCATGTCCTCCATCGCGTACGTCAGGGACTTGAAGATCGTTTGGGACTCGCCCTGGTACCAAATGAACCCGCGAATCGCAAAAGGACAAATCGGCGCAATGTATCGAGCATGCAGATTGCCTTGAGCTTGCAGTCGTTTTGCCAATTCGATTTCTTCATCCAACAGATCCGGCCGTTTCGGACGAGGCTTTGTGCCTTTGGCCAGCTCCTCGCGATACTCGCGGAATCGTTGATTCCATTCCAGAATCTGGGGCCGTACTCTGGGATAGAGCGCGTCATATTTCTGCACGAACGGCAACGCCGTCAGTTCCGCTTTGGGCGTCCATGCCTGCAACGTTGTGCCGCCGAAGCTGCGAACGATAAGGCCGACGGGCACGCCCAGCTCTCGATGAACCTCACGGCCAAAGAAATACGCGACCGCAGAGAAGCCACGCACATTTTCCGGATTGCAGACTCTCCAACCTCCGATCCCAAACTCGTGATCAAGCTGGCTGTTCAGACGAATCATCGGCCAGTCGGCTCGCGCCACCTCTTCTTCGCCATTGTGCACGCCGGGCCAGTTGCCGCGTTTGTTGGATATCTCGCCGACCGGCCAAAACATGTTCGATTGTCCGGAAGCGAGCCACACTTCACCGATCAGGATGTCCCTTAGATGCGTTTTGGTGTCGCTTTCGATTGTCATTTCTGCCGGCCCGGCGTTTGTTGGCAGAGCCTCCAACGTTACCTGCCAGCGTCCGCTGTCATCCACTCGAGTTGCCGCTGTTTTTCCTTTGAATTGAACGGTGACTTCTTCACCGGGTCTGCCAGTTCCCCAGATGGGAATGGGTTTGTCACGCTGCAATACCATGTGATCGCCAAAGATATCCGCGACCGCAGCGGCGTGGCATGTCAGGCCACTGAGAGCGAATCCGAAGGCGACCAACACAACAGCCTGTAACTTCATCGGTTTCCTTCCGTGTTCAGTCGGAATTGGTCCGTGCGGAAGGGCGATGCCGAGAATCCTTCTTCGTTGAACAGGCTTGGTTCAAAGAAGTTCTTCCAGCCGTAACGAACTGCGACCGGCTCGTCGATGCCCGCCCTTCGAACAACCACGGTCGAGCCTTTGATTACTGCCTCGGCAGGAACGAACTTCTTCGACTGATCGCAGATGGTGAAATCGGTCAGCCTTCCGTTTCGAGCAACCAGCTCTCCGCCCATGGTGTCAAACTGAAGGATCACATTGCGACCGTCGACGTGAAACGATCGGTACCGCGGCCCTTGGCAGACAATATCTTCTCCATAGGCAACGCCCCGGGCAAGCGTGGCAAGGCGCTGGCCGACACCTTCCTTATACCGAGGATGCAGTTTGTCGTATTCACCGTACTCCGGGACCACGGCCAGCTCGCACCGATCGTGCTGCTGGCACGCGACGCATTGCGATTCGCGCAGCTCGGCGTATTCATCTTCATGCTGCCCGCGGACAACCGGAATCTGCACGACCAGGAAAGGCAAATCGCCAAGATCCTTCCGCCATCGGTCGACGAGCTTCGTCAACAAGTTGCGATACTGGTAGGAACGCAACGCGACGGCATTGCTTTCGCCCTGGTAGAAGATGATTCCCCGAAATGCGAAGGGGACAATCGTGCGAAACATCGTTTGGTAGAGACCGGCGGGGCGTTGAAAGTGCCGTGGCCCCATCGGCTCGCGAGGCCGCGGACCGGGACGCTCGCCCGCCTGTCGTTGCTTCTTCCAAACGGCCAACTCGTCGCGGTGCGCCGCCAACCGCTGCAAGTATGTCGCGTGATCGCCATACGCTTGCCACGTCTCGTCGAAACGGTGAACAATCGGCGCTGTCTCCGGAGATGCGAGCAGAGCTTCCCGATTGATCCAATTCTCTGCAAAGGTTCCGCCCCAAGCACAGACGACAATACCCACCGGAGCTTCACGCGCACGGTGCAGCGCCCGCGCGAAGAAGTAGCTGACGGCGGAGAATGTTTCGACCGTTTCCGGCGTGCACGCTGTCCAGGCAGCGGGCTGCTTTTCGTCTCCCTCCCACGCGACGTGCGGCATGGTGTAGAAACGCACCAGCGGGTAGTCTGCCTTGGGGAACTCGTCCCCGTACACGTCTCGGAATGCGACCATCTTCGCGCCCATGTTGGACTGCCCCGCCGCCAGCCAGACTTCCCCTACAAGCACATTCTGCAGTTCGATCCTGTTGGCTCCCGCGATCATCATAGTCCGTGGCTCGCGACTGCCAGCCAGCGGATCAAGCCTTACCGCCCATTTGCCGTCGGAGTCCACATTTGCTTCTTTGGTCTGTCCGCCGAACGAAACCGTTACCCGTTCGCCGGACTCACCCGTTCCCCACACCGAAATCTCTTTGCCTTGCTGCAGCACCATGTTCGACGTGAACACATTCGCGACATCTACGGCCAACGCCGCGGATGCAGCAAGAAGCAGAAATACCACAGAAACCGTCAGCAACAGAAGCTTTGGGGACACGCGTTGGATCCTTTGATGGTTCGCAAAACGGGCACGGCAGCCGGTTCTTCGCCCTTGAGATTGTGGTGCTCGTAGCGGGCCAAGAGCTGCTCACGCTGAGCGGATATGACAATTATGTTCGGAGCGTGTCGTTCAGCCCGGATGGGTTGCGGATCGCCTCCGGAGGCAACGATGACACCGTGAGGGTGTGGGATGCACGGCCGTGGCAAAGGCCGATCGAAACAGCACCAGCGCCACCAAATCCGTAGGTCGAAACGGGTCACGGAATCTACAGTAAGGAACGCTTCGGCGTGCCGCAACTGGCACGCCGAATCAGTCTGTCCGCCCCAACGAGATACGGGCGTAACAGTTGTCTACATGGATGTCTTTCCCGACCGCGTCAGTCTTTTCGCTCCTCTCGGCTTCATGGCAAATGGGCTTCTGGGATGCGCCTAGTGCCCAGCCCAAAGCCCCCCTTTATTGAGTTTGTAGCTCAACGGGAAGCACCTCCTTCGACCGAATGAGGTCGGTGAGGTTCTGTAACGCCTCGCTGGTCTCTTCGCTGCGGCCGACGAGGCGCGCGGTCGCGCGGAGGCGGCAGCCTCGACGCCATTGATCTGTGTCGATGCGCAGGTGAAACGGGTCGCCGAGGTTTCCGTTCAATGGCGTCTTCCAGCCTGGGAGCGTGGTCAGATCAAGCCGCTCGCCGGGCTTGAGATTCCGGTCGGGCAACTCGACGCGGCAGCGGTACAGCTCCTGCTTGTCGCGGTGGCCGCCGCGGTAGCGGAAGTGGAAGGTGAGGATCACATCGCGCTCGTCGCCGAGGCCGACCGCTTTGTCGGAGGATTCGTTCTCGAGGGCCGCGCGCAGCTTCACTTGCTCGCGCGGGCCTACGGATGCGGGCGAGTCGGCGATAGATAGCGTTAGCCCCGGTTCAGGGCGGTTCTCTTGCTCGGTGCGTGGACCGAGGCCGATGTGCCACGCCTCAGGCTTTTCAACGTAATCCGGCAGCGGGACTTCTGCGCCCTTGCCGATGCACGGGCAGCCGGCGTTCGAACGGCCGGACTGGTCGAGATTCGGCTCGGCCGCAAGCGAGCCCTGTTCGAGGTTGAAGTCCTTGAACGTCTGGACCTTCGCCAGCGGTAGGTCGAGATTTCGTCCCCACGTGAGAGGGCTCTGCCAATCGACCTGGTTTCCGGAGAAAAGGTTGTTGTGGGACGTGAAGCCGGACTGGACGAAGGTCGATATCTTCTCGGTCCCGTCGCGGCCAGCGACCATGTAAACCGCGACGTCGTTCGAGCGGAAGATGTTGTTGGCCAAGTGGGGCCTGTCGGGAACCGCGCCGACGTTCCTCATGCTGAAGCCGGCGCCGCAGCGTTCGATCAGGTTGCCCCAGACACGGTTCTCGTGCGTCTTGCCGGAACTGATCCAGACGCCCTTGGCACAATCGGAGATGCGGTTGCGCCAGATGAGGTAGTGTCCGCGATCGGCCTTGCCAGCGCCGGGGCCGCTGGAGCGTTCGCCGGAGATGCTGATGCCATTCACCTGATCGTAGATGTGACAGCCGATAACGACCAGTTCGCGTACGGCGCCTTTGGTACCGATGCCGAGGCCGCCGTTGAAGATCTCGCAGCGGTCGACGAAGTTGGGGCCGCGGTCACCGCAGTTGATCGTCGACATGGTGTGCGAGTTCGATCCATGATCGCCCCAGTAGAACGAGTCATGTATCAGGCAATTGCGGAAGGCCGAATGCGAGCAGCCGGAGAAGTAGGCGTTGTAGGAGTTGTCGACCGAGTTCGAGCAGTGGGCGATCTCGCACCCGACGACTTCGCTATGGTCGGCCGTGATCTCGCAGACCACGTTCTGGCCGAACAGCATGTGGAGTCCCGCGACGCGGATCCACGGTTGGTTCACGTTCATCACGTGGTGCTGGGACGCTTCGATGCGGTGGTTATCGGGCGTGTCGCTCTCGCGGGACCAAAGGTAGATCCACTCGGCGTCTTGCGTCCACGTGCCGGGGGCCTTGAGTTCCGAGACGGGCGGATCCTCGCGCTTTCCCCAGTTGGGCCGCGGGTGCGTGAGCCGCTCGGAATCTTCGTACAGGCCCTTCACGAGCTTCTGCGGGTGCTTCACCTTCCAGATGTTTCCCTGGTGCTTCTGCCAGCCGGTCAGCCTGACCGAACCTAACAGCGCAACGTACTCGTCGGGGGCGGCACAGAGCGTGATTGGCCGTCCCTGCTCGCCGCCCCGCGGGAATGGCACGGGGCCGGCCAAGCGGTATTCGCCCGCGCGCAGCACAACCCTGTCGCCGGGGACGGCCTTGGCGAGAGCCGATTCCAACGCGTTGTTGGCGTTTCCCTCGGCCGGCGGATCCACGACGATATCCTCCGCTCGCGCCGGCAGGACCACGGTGATCGCCGCGACGATGATAGCAATCGATGTATTTCTCATCATGGAATGCTCCTCTTGTGATTTTGCCCAACAATCATTTTGCCCGGAGGAGAATAGGCAAAATCATCTGTGGGCAAAATCATCAGATCATTATGCTGCGGACGGAGGACCGCAACTCTGCAAGACAGTCTTTTGTTATGGACCGCCTTTCGTCCGATCGCCGGTCTGTGCTGCGTAGTATTGGCGGGCTTCATTGTACAGTTTTAGGGCCCGCTGTCGCATGGAGTCGGAAGGGATGTTGGGCGCAAATTCGATGAGCGCGTCGATTTCCTTGACGAAGTGCGCGGCATCGGCGGGACTGCTGGGTCTTTTGCCCGCCGCGATTACCATCGACATGTTGGTATGAGCGAACTGGTTGGGGGCCGTCTGGTGCGGATATCGCACGTCGGTCTCGCCGAAGCACCTGGCGGCGAACCAACACGGGCCGTCCACCGTCAGGACCTCCTCCCACTCCATCGTCTGTTCGTTTTGATCGCTGGTCAGTTCGCGCGAGGCGACAACCTTGCCGTTCTGGAGTATCTCGACCAGTCGCACGGGCTGATGGCTGACGAGGCGGACATTCACTTTCGCTCGGCCGGGTGAGTCCAATGCTGAACCGTCGCCGGGCAGTCTGTCGTTCACTCGCAGCCACAGTAGCGGTCCGTTGGTGACGAATCCGTCCCCACGGAGCAGCGCCTTGGCCCAGTTCGCTGTGGTCAACTCGCCGTCAAGCTTTGCATAGACGCGATTGTAGCCAAGGCGGCTCAACCGCCCGTAACTGGTCCCGGCTGCTACGGGAATCCGCAGACCACAATTGGCCAAAGCGTACCAGTTCTTGTACGTGTTGGCGTAGATCCTGTCGTTGGGCCATCCATTGCCGGACCAACGGTTGCGCGGATCGCCCAGTAAGTTTTGCATGCTGTTTTCCATAACCGTCCACACGTCCATCAGACCCGACGCCGCGCTGACGGCCAACTCGGGTTGTGCTTGACCGCCGCCACCGGGGCTGAACGGGCGGGCGCGCATGTACCGAAGCGTAATGCCACCCATGGCGTGGGCTTGGTGGTCGTAGTGGAACATGGGTGTCATCTCCACAGGACGGTCGCCGGGATCTTGAACTGAGGTGGGAATGTTGAAGAAGAACACGTTGCCAGCGTTCCAGTGCTCGATTTCCTGGTTCTCGGCCGACAAGTGCAGGGCGTCGGAATTCGCCTTGTCGATATTCGTGCGGTAGGGCTTGTGCGATGAATAGAACGTCCGTGTTACGACGTTGACGTCCTCGGAGCGAAGCATGGTCAACGGTATGCGGCGGGCGTGCGTGTGCATGTCGGCGCACAACCACCCTTGCTGCTCCAACGGAAAAAGCTGCTTCAAACGGATCGGCAGCGCGGCCGACTGTCCCGCCCGGACGGTCACCTCGCCAACGAAGTCGGCATAACCGGGGCCTTTCATGGCCGTCACACGATACTCGCCGGGAGGCACCGGCAAGTCGAATTCGCCGTCCACGTACGTGAATCGCGGCAGCCAAGTGCCGTACCAGTTCTGCGTGGTGTAGTTCGGCGCGCCCGGCGCGACGTACAGCCGACCATCGGCATCTTCCACCAACAGTTTTGCGGTCTGGGAGCGTGCCCTAGAACCCGTACGATGGCCCTCCGAGGCCGTCGATTGTCCCGGATCTTCCTGTTTCGACGGCCTCGGAGGGCCATCGTACAATTGAATCGTGCCAGTCAATCGACCGGAAGGTCGGATGAATACGGTCAGAGGAAGTCTTGTTTCCCGCCCGGCGCATGAAACCCGAAGATTCGTCTCGCGAAAGCCGGACTCGCCGGTGACGATCATTGGCAGCACGGCGTACAGCGAGAATGGACCGGCGGGCGTCAACGTTTGACCTTCGATCTTGAGGCCGGGTTCGTCGACGGGTGATATGACGATTTCTTCCGTGCAGTCGGCTGCATCCACTCCCAACACCAGAGCCGTCGGCACATCGACGTAGGCATCGCACTCGATCGTCATCGGAAACACGACCTTGCTGCCCGCGGGACGAAAACGGTATTCGCCATCCGCTAGTAAACCCAATTGCACAACGAACTCCCGATAGATGGCGTCGAACCGCACTACGGCCGATTCAGTTGCTAACGAGGGAGCCGCGGCGGCACTCTGTGGATGCCTCAATGCATGTAGCAGATCGTTCAGAGGGCGCAGTTGGTTCAACTCGCCCCAACGCCGGATCGGCGCTCGCTCCAGCGACTCGTAATTCTGCTGATGCGCGGCGTTGATCTGGTCCAACACAACCTTGACCGGATCGGTCCCTTCGGCTTCCCAGGCAACGCCCGTCAAGACAAAGATCGATGCCAACGTACGAAGCGTGATAACGTGCATGCAGCAGTCTCCGTTTGGCCACCAATTGCTATCGGATCCATCGTGGCAGTGCCGTGGCCGCGGGCCGTCATAGATGCCAGCGTCCATTGTACGTCATGGGGAGAACGGATGGGTGTTCGGTGCCGAACATTTGCCATTTGCCGGTCGGTCTGTCTTATCGGGGCATGGTCTATACGAGCCGCAAACGGTGTAGGCCAGAATTCGCGGCAAGGGACTGCCACTTGTTGCACAAGCGTGCTACTCTGGTAATCATAAACCTATCTTGGAAACGAGCAGACGAAAGGAGAATCTTATGGTACGACAAACAATGACACTGATGATCGCTTTTGTGTTGATCGGTCTTGGAACGATCGCTTTGCCGCGATCGGCCGACGCGGCGCCGGCTGACGGCAAGAAACAGATAGTCTTCGTTCACGGAAAGGCGAGCCACGGTTACGGTGGACACGCCTATGGTCCTGCGTTCCGCATGTTGGCGCGGATGCTCAACGAAAGCGTCCCGGCCGTCAACGCCGTGGTCATTCAGGACGACCAGGATCTGGCTGCGATGGAAACCGCCGACGCGATCGTGCTGGGCAGTGACGGGGGAAGGCTGGTCAAGTCGTTGGGCGACCGGCTGGAGCCGCTGATGGACAAGGGCGTTGGTCTGGCGTGCATCCACTATACGGTGGATCCCACCGATCCGAAGGCGGTCAAGCGTCTGATTGACTGGATCGGCGGTAGCTACGAACGCCACTGGTCGGTCAATCCGCATTGGGAAGCCGAATTCAAGAGCTTCCCGGACCATCCCGCCTCGCGAGGCTTGAAGCCGTTCAAGTCGCACGACGAGTGGTACTACCACATGCGTTTCGCTGAGGACATGAAGGGCGTCACGCCGATTCTCTCTGCCGTGCCGCCCGAGGCCACGCGCCAGCGTCCGGACGGCCCGCATAGCGGCAACCCCACGGTGCGCGCTCGCTCGGGGATGGCCGAAGTGGTCGGGTGGGTCTACGAGCGGCCAGGTGGCGGACGCGGTTTCGGCTTCACCGGTATGCACACGCATTGGAACTGGGCGCAGGACAGTTTCCGCAAATCGGTCCTCAATGCGATCGTTTGGATCGCCGGAGCCGACGTGCCGGCGGAGGGAGTACCCTCGAAGACACCGACACTGGAAGAACTCGAAGCCGACCTCGGTATGCCGCGGCCTGGGAACTTCAACGCCGAGGCCGTCAGGGCGCAGATCGAGGGCATGAACCCGTAGCGCGGTGTCCAATGGCTCTGTGTGGGGTGGGCCAAATCGCGGCCGACCCCTCAGTACTCAGTACTCGGCTTGGTGGGCCCGCGAAGACTTGGCCCACCCTACGAAGACTGCGATCCACATCAGGACCTTCTTACCGTAATCTCGATCACATCCTCATCGGTTTCGCGGCTGCGTCGCGCATTTCTTGTCGGCATCTTGACTGCATCCATGGTAGTGACGAACAATTCGGTGTCAGCATTCTCGGCAGCCAGCCTCAAACGAATTGCGAGGTCGCTCTCGTGGAGCTTCCCGGACGATCCGCAGGTGACGTCTATACATCGCCAGGCCGGTATCAGACACTGCAGTCAGGACTGCAGGTTCGACCGGAGCCGCGCGATATCCCCGTGCTGTTTGTCTATGCCTTTGACTATCGGACCCGTCTCGGGCCGTTTTTGTCTCTCGACAAAATGCTAATCCCCGGCGCGCCGACGGCGGTAGGGGCGGCGCTTTGGGCGGCCGGTTTCAGGACACTTCGGTTGGTCTTACAACAGTGGACGCCAAACGTTCGGGTCAGTCGGGCGAGGATCGAGGGCAGGCCGCCCGAGCTGTTGCTTGTGTCCAGTATGCAGATTCACAGTGCAGCGGCTTATGACGTGATCCGCGACGCCTGGAGCCTCGGCGATCATCGGCCGCTTATCATCGCTGGCGGGGCTAAGGCAATCTACGAACCCTGGGATTTCTTCGCGCTGTCGCGGGACGGTACGGTCGGAGCGGACGTTGTCGTCACGGGCGAGGAATTCGTGTTGATCGAGTTGTTAGATCGGATCTTAGAGTTCAAAGCCAAGAACGAGACGTTGCGGCATGCGTTTGACCGCGTTCGTGACGCGGGACAACTGGCGGACATTCTGGGATTAGTCTATCGACCCGACAAGGGCAATGGTCCACCGACCCATCTGATCGACACGGGCACGCAGCGACTCGTGCAAGACCTCGACGAATTGCCGCTGCCGCTGGACGCACTGGGTTTGCTCGAACCGCGTCATCGGCGACGCACGCTCTCGCACCGGCCGCTACCCGTTGCGAAGCTTAGGCATTCGGCCAAGGTCATGTCGGTTGTGACGACGCACGGATGCAAACTCCATTGTCCCTACTGTCCCATCCCGGCTTACAACCAGTTCACCTTTCGCTTCAAGAGTCCGGAACGTCTGGTCGAGGAAATGTCGTTGGTGCGCAGGCAAGCCGGCTTGCAACGCTTCTTCGGCACGGACGACAACTTCTTCAACAACCGACAGGCGGCCGAAGCAACATTGTCCGCGATGGCGCGTGCAACGATAGCCGGAAAACCGTTTCGCGACCAAGTCAACTGGGCGACCGAGGCGACGGAGTTCGATGTGTTCAAGAACCGAGACTTGTTGCCGGTGGCCCGCGACGCGGGTCTGCGGCTAATTTGGTTCGGCGTGGAAGACATGACCGGCAAGTTGGTGAAGAAGGGCCAGAGCCCTGACAAGACGAAACAGCTTTTCCGGTTGCTTCTCGATAATGGTATCGGGCCCATGCCGATGTTGATGCATCATGACGGCCAATCGCTCTACACGGCAGGCGATATGTACGGGTTGCTGAACCAGGTTCGCTACCTGCGCCGCGCCGGCGCGCTCGGCGTGCAAGTCACATTCTTGACTCCGTCGGTCGGCAGCAAAGGCTACGAGCAGCCGTATCGTGACGGAATGGTCTTTGAACGGGTCGGCGGCCAGACGGTCGACGACTACCTTTTTGACGGAAACCACTGCGTCGCCACCAGCGATGGTAGACCGTGGAAGAAGCAACTGAATATGCTGGCCAGTTACGCGTGCTTCCACAATCCGCTGAGCCTCTTCCGTGACCTGTTGAAATTCGACAGCTTGTGGAGTTATCGACTGCTCTTTCAATCGCTGGGCAACCTCAGCGTTGTACGATCGTTGCTGAAGGATCGCGGCTGGCTTTGCCGACTGACGTGGGGCAAGGCCGAGCGATTCGCGAAACCGCCCGCAGCCAAGTTTCCGTTGGTTGCCGCGCCTCGGGTCGACGCAGAATCAGCCCGGTTTGGTGACGCGATTCATTTGCGTAGTGTCGAGACGGCGGCGGTCGAAACCGATGCTGCTGGCTGAAGGGATAGCGATGATCACACCGCGGAGCCAGATCACGGCGACGGATGTATCACGACACTACGACGACTTGGATCCTTTCTACCGCCGGCTCTGGGGCGACCACGTCCACCACGGACTCTGGCTGAATGGCCGAGAGACTCCCGATCAAGCGGTCGAGCAACTTGTCGATTTGGTTGCGAAGCATCTGGGTGTGTCGCCCGGCGACCAAGTGTGCGACGTGGGCTGCGGATACGGAGCAGCGGCCCGATACTTGGCGCGTGTCCACGGCGCCGACGTAACGGGTGTGACCATCTCGAAAACGCAGTTTGATCATGCCCAGCAGATGAGCCGGGACGGCGAGAGCCCACGGTTCCTGCTGCAGAACTGGGAATCGAACACATTTCGATCGGAGTCGTTCGAAGGGATCGTGTCGATCGAGTGCTTGGCGCACATCGAGAACAAAGAGGTCTTCTTTCGCGAAATCCAGCGAGTTCTTCGGCCCGGCAGGCGAGCGGTCATTACGGCGTGGCTGGCAGGAGAAACCGCGCGCCGCTGGGAGAATCGGCATCTGCTCGAACCGATATGCCGCGAAGGTCGTTTGCCTGGAATGGGAACGGAGCGCGAGTACGTTCAACTCCTACAAGACGTGGGGCTTCATTTGGTTGAGTTTCAGGATCTCAGCCTGAGCGTCCGCAAGACGTGGCGAATCTGCGCTCGACGAGTACTCGCCTTGCTCTTGACCAGTAGGGATGCCTGGCGTTTTCTCCTGAAACGACAGAGCGCAGACTCGATCTTCCTTGTAACGGTGTGGCGAATCCTGATGGCCTATCGAACCGGCGCGATGCGATACGGGCTGTTCGTCATGGAAAAGAGCGAGTGAGGTCGGAAGGGTCGCAAAACTCACCGAAGCAGCGCTGCCTCGACAATCAGCCCAGGGCCAAAGGCCATTGACACGCAAGGCAATTCGGCGGCGGTCCTTTGAAGTTGCTCGATGACGAACAACACGGTGGCCGACGACATGTTGCCGTGTTCCGTTAACACGCTATTGGATACTCTGGTCGCCTCCGGCGGCAGTTCAAGAGCCCGGGACACGCTGCGAATGATGCGCGGGCCGCCCGGATGAATGGCCCATGACTTCAGGCCGTCGATCGTAAGGCCCTGCGTCTTCAACCACCCGACGAGCCAAGGACGCAAGTGCTCGTCAAGTAGACTGGGAACGCGAGCCGACAGAGTCATCTCGAAACCATAATCGCCAATCCGCCAACCCATGTCGTCCTCGGTATCCGGCAGCAGGAACGAATCGGTCGCTGCGACCGACCAGTCCGCGGACTCGTCGTCGGGGGTCTGGCGTGCCACCAGAGCCGCAGCTCCGTCTGCAAACAATGCGTTGGCCACGATTTTCTCCGGATCCCAACCATAGAAATAGTGCAAACTGCACAACTCGACACAGCACAGCAGTACGCGCGCGTCTGCATCCGCCTCGACGAATGCTTGCGCCGCGCGCATCCCATTAATGGCTCCGTGACATCCCATGAAACCCACCTGGAGTCGCGCGACCGACGGCGACAGCCCGAGCTGTCTGATCATGCCGATGTCGACACCGGGTGCTTCGAACCCCGTGCACGAAACAATGATCAAATGGGTGATCTCGTTGGCGGCAATATCCGCTTGGCCGAGTGCCCGGCGCGATGCCGCTAGCGCCAAGGGCAGGGCTTCTGCCGTGAATCGTTGCATGCGTGCCTCGGTCGTCGGGCCACGATCGCCGACCGCAGTGGCCGCTGGATAGAAAGACTGCCGTGGCCCGCCATCCTTGGACTCTTCCAGCAATACGCTTCCGCGCCGACGAACCAGCGACAACCGATAGAGCTTCGGCAGAAGCTGAGCATTCTCTTCGTCGCCGTAGACAAACGATTTCGCAATCTCGGCGGCGTCCTCCTGTTCGATCGACAAGTCGGGCGTGGCCGTACCAAGTCCACAAATTGATAAACTCATCCGAAATGGCTACCTGCGCGGGATATGGGCAAGCGAACCGCACCGCACAGACGCGGTGTTGCCTACCTATGAGTCGGAAACAATGCCTTCAACGGCCCAGGTGACGCGTTTCGCATGAAAAGACAGCTCAGAAACGTGTCACTTCAGATAAGTCAATCCGGGCCGCGTTTCGTCTTTGCACAATCGTAGACACCGCGCCCGTTCAAGGCAAGGACCAGAACCTCTGGGCTTGGGCCATCCTGGAGTCTTCACTTGCTGGACTGTTCCGCTCGAGGCTGCAGCAGAGAAGGGTTCCTGCGTTCACGCGAAGAAAAAGACCTTCTCGGCGGTCTTGCGGAGTAGCCATTGCCGATCTTCGGCCGAGACGAAGTCAAGCCGGTCGCGAATCAGGCTGATCGACGCTGCATAGTTGTTCTCGCCCTGAATCTGATAGGGAGAATCGCTCGCCCACATCAGCCGTTGCGGGCCGAAGGTCTCGAATAATTGCTTGATCATCGGCACTAGCTCCAAGTGTGGCGGCCGTTTTTTCCCCAGGGCATAGAACGCGGAGATCTTCACGCTTACGTGATTGTGCCGAGCCAGTCGGCATAGACTCCGCACATCCGTGTCGCGCATTTGGCCGTCGACGCCGATCCGAGCGAAATGGTCGATCACGACGGGCGTATCGGCGTACTTCGCGCACATGTCGTCCACACCGGGCAGGTGTTGTGGATCGATCAGACAGCACATCGCCTGACGCGTCTCGGCGCCGGCCTCCCACATCTCCTGCATGCCCGTCGTTCCAAGCCACTTATCCGGGTTCTGCTTGCGAATAAATGGCGTGATGCGAAAGCCAGTGACACCGCGCGGCAATAGCCGTTTCATGGCGGCACCGGCATCGGGCTGTGTGTCGTCGACCATACCCACACACCGGAACCGTTGCGGATGTCGCCGTACCACATCAAGAAGGTACGAGTTGTCGAACAGGTGATACTTCGAATGCTGAATCAGCACGACGCGCCGAACGCCCACCGGACTAGCAATCGCCATCAGCTCGTCATCGGTGAAGCTTGGCGGATCGAGGTCTTTCTTGCTGAGCCCGTGCGCAAGCGGGAAACGATCCGTCTCGGGAGGCCAGACGTGCGAATGAGCGTCGACCCAGTAGGCATCATCAGACTGGCCCGATGCACGCGACTTCAGGCCGGCCAGCCCTACAGACGCGGCACCTACGGCAATCGCTTTTCGACGAGTCATGTGATCGGTCCGGTTCATGGTGCTGGTCGCCTTTGTTAGTTTTCGAACTTGGCAAGTCTGCGTTTAACCCGAAGCCGAAGGCGATGGCGCGTGCTACGTGTGGAACGTCCATGCCGCTGCGCGCCGTCGCCTTCGGCTTCGGCTTCGGCTTCGGCTTCGGGTTAAACGATGGCTCCATTCCGGTTGTGCAGCAAGCGTCTTGGATTGTAGACGAGAGGAAGGCGGCGTGGTAGCCTGACGGACGCTGTGAGCATGGTCTAGCGAATCCCCGCCGCCATAGAGCCTTCCACGGAGGTGATACCATGAGACGAATCGTACTGCGGCTGTTCGCAGGAGGCCTTCTCCTCGCGTCAGTTATTCAATCCAGGGCGGAAGAACGTGCGCTGACATGCCTGCAGAAACCCATCGCTTGGATGGTCGGTCAACAGACTCGCATTGTGATTGAAACGCCGCCTGATTGTGGACGCTTAGACGTGGCGATGCCCCAAGAAGTGGAGCTGTTCGATCGGCGGCCTTGGCGGCAGGGCGACACGACTCAGAAGTTCTACTTCCAGGCGAAGTCACCCTTGGGTGCGAGCAAGCTGGAATTCACGTCGGGGGAGTATTCTCTGGCGTTGCCTATCGAAATCATCACTTGGGCACAGTCAAGAGAGCCGCGCAAGTTTGAACAGTGGGACCTACCGCGAATCTTCCCCATGGACGGAAAGGACGAGCCCAAGAAAGGAATCACCTTCCTGGATGAAGAGGTGCTGACTCAGCTTCGCAAAGCGGGCTTGTCCGGCGCGGATGAAATCGCCAACAGCCTGCCAGAAGATGCAGAGCTGTATTACTCTCTGCCCGAGACGACCATTCCGCGAGCCGTCTTCGTGCAATACCATCGCCCCAAGGGATGCCCTATCTGCGGTCCGAAGATTTTCGAAGGGCGCTCGCCCTTTTATCCGTGGGAACTTGACTTCGAGAATCAACCGTGGAAAGTCGGTTGTCCCGAGTGCGGCCGATGGTTCCCCAGTAACGACTTCGCCAATGGCGATATGCACAGTGGCGAGTTTGCTGACGACGGCTGGGGTTGCTTCCGCGAGGGCGAGACGCATCCTTACTGCTTCATCGGCTACTACACCTGCTGGCACTATATCCATCGTTGGGTGCCGCTTACCGTCCGACTTTGCCAACAGTATGCCCGCAGTGGCAATCGCAGAATCGGTCACGCCGCCGCATTGATGTTCTTCCGCACGGCGGAGCAGTACATGAACCTGGCGGTGAACATCAATCAGCGCAAGGCCCTGATGCGATCTTCGGTCTGGGCCGGCAAGATCATTCCGCAGACCAACGTCCGCCTCTACAACACGTGGCTGTACATCGAGCACAACTGGGAGGTGCCTCGTTTCACCGGGCATTGTGATGTTTTCGAGAAACTCTGGCAGTTTTTCGAGCAGGACGATCCGGAATTGTTGGCCTTCGTGCAGAAGCACGGGCATCCGGAAATCCGGACCATGGAGGACTTCCGCCGGTTCATCGTCGACGGCTATTTCCGTACCGTCGCGCAGGCGTGCCTTGACAAGAACCTGATCGGCAATCTGCCCCAAGGCCAGCGGGCCACGATCGAAAGTGCCCTGTTTCTGAATACGCCGCGAAGCTTCGAGCTGGTGGATTGGGTGTTCAACGGGTCGGGAATGATGCGATATTTCCTCACGAACGACTACTTCATTGACGGTTCGGGCTTCGAATCGCAGGGATACAATGCCGGCCACGTCTACAACCTCGAGGAGTTTGCCCGCGTCACTGAGAGAATCCGAAAGCTCAATCCCGACAAGTACAGCCCGGACAGGTTTCCTACGCTCGCGGCCGATCCGAAGTACAAGAACCTGTTCGACTTCTGTATCAACTTCAACCTGATTGGCTGCACACACGCGCAGACCGGCGATTGCGGCGATGTCGCCAAGACCGGTCCGTCAGGCCGTTATCAGACGACCGATGTGGATCCCCGATGGTTCCAAGGACCTTACGCGCTGACCAGGGATCCACGTTTTGCGATGGTCCTTTACGATCCGCAATCCAAGGCTCCTCGGCCAGAAGTCACAGACACGAAACTGCGCGAAGATATCGAGAGAGTGGTTGCCCAACGTGGCTGCAGCATTCATTCACCCAGTAATGTCTGCGACGGCTACGGCCACGCGATCCTTCGATCGGGCAAAGGCGACGATCGCCGCGCGCTGTGGCTTCGTTATGGTCGTCATCGAGGCCACGCCCATGACGATATGCTGACCATCGGCTGGGAAGGCAAGAACCGCAAGCTCCTGCCCGAGTTGGGCTATCCACACTCTTGGACTTTCCGGAGACCATGGGAGGGAAATTGGGCTGCGCATTACTGCGTCCGGGTTGTCGGCGGCCCAAGTCATCGAAGCCGCGGGCACTGCAAGCTCCTGGCCGACGGACCGTGGGCGCGAGTGGCCACGGCCTACTCGCCCGCACATCAAGACGTGGGTGCGCCGGCGGTGTACAAGATGTTGCCCGATTTGGCGACCGAACGGACCATCGCCTTGATCGACCTGAACGGTACCGATTCCTACGCCGTTGACGTGTCTTACGCAACCGGCGGGACGGATCATTATTGGAGCTTCCATGGGCCGCGAAGCGAACGAGATGCTATCGTCGAGGGCCTGGAACTGCAGAAGCAAGAGAAAGGCACCCTGGCCGGACCGGATGTTCCGTACGGACAGGGTGACGATTGGGTCAAGCAGAACTCTCACCTGAGCGCGTTTCCATATCTATACGAAGTAGCGCGGGCCAAGACCGACACAGAATGGTCGGTCGACTGGGCTCTGGAGGAGCACCCGGACATCCATGTCAAAATGACTTCGCTGCCTTTCCATGATACGGAAGTCAACCTTGCGAAGGGCAAGCCGCCCGGTGGGGGAAACCCGTACGAGCTCGAATGGGCCATCGCCCACACCAGCGGGGATGCTCCGCATCACAGTCATTTCTTGGATCTCATCGAAGTCTTCAATGGACAACGTTTGGTCGACCGGGTGAAACGCCTTCCAATAACCAACGGGAACGAGGGCAACCATCCGCCGGTCGCGATCCAAGTATGCTGTGGCAAACGAATCGACATAGTCATCTGCGGACGCGATAGGCAGCGGACCGAAGCTGGTAACGTCACAACTGACGGAGACTTCGCCGTCTGGTCGGAAACGGACGGTGCATTGACGGGCGCATACTTAGTCGGTGGACAATCGCTGAAGAAGGGTGAACTAGGGATTGACGCTGCGGCAAGCGAATGGCGAGGACGGATTACCAACGTCGACTACAAGAACCGCAAACTGGACGTGCAGCCGGCGGCTCCTTTTCCAGCGGCTCTCGTGGGACGCTACGTGCACATCGCCAACGAGTTCAGTGATTGTACGCATCTTATAGAGGCTGCTGAAAACGTCGACGGTACCTGCCGACTCACTCTGGAATTAGATCCCCGAATCTGTGAGGGACCTGTAGTGAAAGTGGCAAAGAACGCCATCACCAGCGGTGTCAGCCTGCATTTGACGGGACTGCGCTACTGCCATGGAAAGACACTCAGCAATGAGGACGGCTCGGCAGTCTATCGAGTCAGTGGAGTAACAGGCAGACAGACTGTCTGGGTTGATCAGGAGAAACACGGAGAACTCTCGGACGATCAGTTGAAGGAACAGTTCGGCGACCTGGACGGTGATGGAATCAAACGACTCCTCGTCTACGACTACGGTGTGGGCGACGAGGTCTGCGTGCCGACGGTCGTTTCATTGCAGAGGGCAAGCAACGGTGAATGGACTCTCGAAGCGTCAGCCGAGGTCTCTTTAACACTGCCGGATCAGCAGCGTACCACTATCAAACCAGGGCAAGGGCGGGAGATTCGTTTTTGAAAGAAGTTCGCGTTTTGGATATTTGAAGGAGAGAACCAACATGTCAAGGAACCAACAACGACCGTCCCATCGCTTCCTCGCACAGTGTTGCGTGTGCGTCGCCGCAGTGCTTCTCGCTTTGGCCGCTCGACCTACTAACGCGGCGGAGACGGGCAAAGGGCGGCAGATCGATTTGTCCGACGACGTGCGCGACAACTGCCTGCAGGTGCTGCGTGATGGGATCCGTGCGGACGACTTCTGGCCGGCCATCCACGCAGCCGAAGGACTGACGCTTGGCGGATACGGCGACGAGGTGAAGGAGTTTCTAGCTCCGAAACTGCCCGACGAAACCGACGACCAACGTCGATGCGGCTTTGCGCGAGAGCTGGTGCGCGCAGGCGACCGTGGCGCCGCGTCAGTGATGCTCGGCATCCTGGCCGGCGATGATCCACACGGGCACGTGCACGCGGCCGAGAGCCTCTACAAGGTCGGAGAAATCGGCGACGGGGGTGCGATGCGGGCCGCGATGAAACAAACGGAGAATCCAACATTGCGACTGATGGCGGCCGCTGCGCTGGCTCGCTGTGGCAGCGACCGCGCACTGCCGGTCGTGCGAGCTGCATTGGATTCGGCGGACGAAGAAATACGACGAATCGCTGCGTGGGTTCTGGGACGCGTGGGGGATGCGAGCGACATCGCGCGACTGACGGCGCAACTGCCGCTCGCAAAAAAGCCCCTGACGGTCGCGTTCGTCCATCATTCATTGGCTTCGCTTGGCGACGCGGAGGGACTGGCCCAGTTGGCGAAGAACCTGGACTCGGACGATCCGGGCATTCGTACTATGGCAGCAACGTTCGCCGGCGACGCGCGGGCAACCTGGGTTGCTCCGAAGCTGATCGAGCAACTGGATGACGACAATTTCGACGCCCGCATCCGCGCGGCTCAGACCTTGCTCTTCCTCGATCGCCCGGCCCCTCCGGATCGCGACCAGCAGGTCAGCTATCTGGTTTTCGAGGCGACGAAGCAGAATCCCCGCTGCACCGAAGGATCGACCGTCGAACTGGCCGACGGCTCGCTGCTGTTTGCGATCACCGAGTTCCAAGACAGCGGCAGTGATTTCGCGAAGGCGCGCATCGTCGCGCGCACCACGCGCGACGGCGGCCGAACATGGACTGCGCCGCGCGTGCTGCAGGAGAATGTCGGTGGCATGAATGTGATGAGCGTAACGTTACGACGTTTGGGACCGCCCGGGCGTTGGGATGCGCCGATTGGCATGTTCTATCTGGTCAAGAACGGTTTCGATTCACTGGATGTCCACCTCCGCATCTCACGCGACGAGGCTCAAACGTTCGGCGAACCGATCAAGGTGACCGGCCAGCCCGGCTATCACGTGATGAACAACGATCGGGTGACGCGGCTTTCGAGCGGCCGGTTGCTGGCCCCGGTGGCGTACACCGAGGACGTCAGGAAAGTGAATCATTTCGTGTCGTACTGCTACATCTCGGACGACGAGGGGGCCACGTGGCGTCCGGGCAAGCAGCATGTCGATCAGCCGCGTCGTGGCGCCATGGAACCGGAGGTGATCGAGTTGGGCGATGGTCGCGTCATGATGATTGTGCGCACGCAGATGGGCTACATCGCGGCGAGCCACTCCACCGACGGAGGTGACACTTGGGACGAGCCGATCCCGCTGGACGTCAAAGCCCCGGAAGCCCCGGCGACGTTGCGTCGCATTCCGGCGACAGGCGACCTGTTGCTGATCTGGAACCATACCTATTCAGAGGGCGCCGGCCACGGCGGCCAACGCACACCGCTCACAGCCGCAGCGTCGTCCGACGAAGGCAAGACGTGGCGTCACGTGCGAGACCTGGAAACGAGAACCGACCGCACGTACTCCTACACGAGCCTCGCCTTTGTCGGAAGTCGAGCGGTGCTGAGCTACTACGAACGGGAAGCTAAGTCGGGGTGGATTTCGGCTCGATTCCGATCAGTCCCGGTGCGTTGGTTCTATGGTCAGGACAGCGGAAGATGACCTGCCGCCAACGATCCCAAGTTGCTTTGCCGCACATGCGCGTCCTCTGTTTCAAGTATGCCTTTCAAGGAGCAGGTTCATTCGCGGCGGCCGGAGTCGGACACCCGCGCCTATCGAAGTTGGCCTTGATCTGTTCCGGAGTAAGGGCGAGTGGGTAGAGATGCACGTCGTGGATCATGCCTTGGAACGTGTGCCCGAATTGTCCTTCGCCCGAGTCGGCGCCGACGGCCAGGTCGGTCTCGTCCGAATCGTCCAGCGTTTTCGCGGTCCAGGGAGCTTCGGCCTTCAGCTCGCCGTCCACGTACAGCAGCACCTTGGCCTGTCGAGAGTCGACAACGCCGACCAGGCTGTGCCATCCGCCGTCGTTGATAGCAGCAGATCGCCACGATGCGGCGCACCATGCACCGACCTGATCGTCCCACGCCTGCATAATCCAAGCCCCGCTTCTGTACAACAGCATGAAGAGTCCGGGCTTGCCGATCCGATCCTTGGACGCGACGCGCATCTGGGTGGTTTTTTCGGTTGTGTTGATCCACGCGCTTACGGTCAGGTCCGTCCAGTCCTCCATATCGACGCGGCCGACGCGCAACCGCTGGGTGCCGTCGAATTTGGCTGCGTGACCGGTTCCCGCGGGACTCTCTGTGACAAGCACGGGTTTGCTGTCGATCCGGTCATCGGCGTCTTCTTCGAGTAGGGCCTCAAGGTGAAGAGTTCCCCCTTTCTCCTTGTCCCAGCGTGTCGTCAGATCGGGTGATGGGCCTGCTTTCCTGAGCGGTTGAGACAACTCTGGTCTTTCATAGGGTCCATCGTAGACCTCTGCCTCTTCCGGGAACGGAGGCAACGGTTCGATCGGAGCGGGGGCAGCGAACTTATTACGCAGTGAAAACGTCTTCGAAGCCGGCGCATACCAGCCGACCGGATTGTCCTCGTACCACGCTTCGTGCAAGTAGACGTCCGCCTTGACCTGGTCGCACCCGTCGGTGAATGTCAACACTCGGCTGAGTGGGGTCGAACCTCCGTGGTAACGCGTCAATCCCGCGACCTGAAGGAAGTTGGCGCCCCACCGTGTTTCCGAAATCGTCTTCCCACCGAAATCGTCGTCCGGGCTCTTGACGTGGGTATGACCCGCGACCCAGAAATCAATCGCGCCCCGGCCCTGTTCTTTGTGGAAGGTGTCGAGGAAATCCTCGAATACATGCGCGTCCTTCGTGTACTGAAAATCATCGGGATCGTCCTTCTCGATGATGAAGTACAGATACGACGAGCCCTCGGCACCGCCCGTGCTGCCGTGGTAGTTGGGGTTGCCCTCGCCGTAGCCCGATGCGGTCGTCGTGTCACGCAACGCGTGGTGGTGCATGGTGATGATGATCTTGTCCTGATTGTCCAAGACCTGTTGCTTCCACCAGTTGAAGGTATCTCGCGTGACGGCGCCGGGCGGGTAGCCGCCACTGTTGCCCTCCTTGCTGTGCCCCCGACCGACCGGCGTGGGCGCGTCGTTGCGGTCGGAGAGCATAAGGAACAGGATGTTGCCCGCCTGAAAGCTGTAGCGTTCCCAGGTACCCTCGACGGGGAACGGCCTACGCTTCGGATCGACGCCGGAGAAAACGGCGTTTTCGCCGAGCGGATCGCCCCACTTCCTGAACCACGATCCCGGTCCATGATCGTAGTAGGGCGCGTCGTGATTCCCGGGCACATTGTAGACCTGCTCGCGCCGATGCTTGGTCATGGCCCGGTACTGGCGAATCAGCTCGCGCCCATCTCGGTCGCCGGGCGGCGTCTGGTGAGCGGAAACGTCGCCCGCGTCGATCATGATGTCCCAGTCGAACGCCGGCGCGCCTTCTTCGAGTCCTTCCGACTGGCGGATGACCTTGGCCAGACTCTCGCGCCCCCGTCGAATGTCAGCCGGTACGTGGGCGCAGCTTGTGGCCCACACACGGAACTGCCGCGGCGTCTCCGCTCGCCCGTCAGGTGGAGAGGAGAATGCAATGAGAAACAGCGCGGTCAAAACAACTCTATGCGGCATCGGTTACTCCTGGTCGAGGTGAACTCCACATGATTCTACCCAACAATCATTTTGCCCGAAGAGGATTGCAGAATCATCTCTGGACAGAAAGATATGCAACCCGCAGTATACCCAATGCGTGAACAGTACGTAGGTCAGGCTGTGCCTGACGACATGTAGCCGCACGTCGTGGTGGCCGGTTTCCGTCAGG